>Ga0265309_10000110_pt1 | contig 27461 bp, 25 predicted proteins | sample Helome_FD_192492 | JGI IMG/M metagenome (GOLD analysis project Ga0265309, IMG submission 192492) | Marine sediment microbial communities from subtidal zone of North Sea - Hel_20160524 (Illumina Assembly) | ecosystem: Environmental > Aquatic > Marine > Subtidal zone > Sediment ...
GAATGCGCTACCGCGTATATCGGTGATGCTGTCGATCGCATCGCCCCGTGCCAGCCTCTGTGCTAACTCAACCAGCGCACGCTCGGCATTGCCGTACAACAGAATGTCAGCTTTGGCGTCGGCGAGAATCGAACGCCGTACCTTGTCCTGCCAGTAATCGTAGTGTGCGATACGGCGCAGCGAGGCTTCGATGCCGCCGATAACAATCGGCGTATCTTTAAAAGCCTCGCGACAGCGTTGTGAATAAACGATGGAACAGCGATCGGGGCGCTTTCCACCGACATCATCTGGTGAATAGGCATCATCGCTGCGAATTTTGCGATCTGCCGTGTAACGATTGATCATCGAATCCATGTTGCCGGCGGTGACCCCGAAAAACAGGTTAGGTTTACCCAGCGCCTTGAACGGTTCGGCTGATTCCCACTCGGGCTGGGCGATGATGCCGACGCGATAACCCTGTGCCTCGAGCAGGCGCCCGATTATCGCCATACCGAAGCTTGGATGATCGACATAGGCGTCGCCGGTGACAATGATGATATCGCAGCTGTCCCAGCCGAGGCCTTCCATCTCCGCACGCGACATCGGTAAAATCGGCGCCGTGCCGAAGCATTCCGCCCAGTACAGCGGGTACTGATTCAATGGTCTGGCCTGGGAGCTGAGTTCGATTTGCATGGTGATATCCGGATAGGGGCGCGATTCTACCCGATTCAGCCAGTATTTGTTTAGGAATCCTGGATGATTAGCATAGCAATTACCCCACTTCGCCTGTAGCGGACACTCAGGGAGTACCCGCGGTATTGCAGGAGACCCTATAATGTCGACCAGGGAGTATCCGTATAATTAAACGCAGAAAACCCCGCAGGAGCATGAGTGATTCAAACTGAAGAATTGGCCAGCCAGCAAAATTACCGCTTGAATGTCGGTATTATGATCGTCAACCGTGAACAGAAAATTCTCGCTGGAGATGCTTTTCACTATCCAGGTGAATGGATGATGCCCCAGGGCGGGATTGATCATGCGGAATCAGCGCAGGAGGCCATGCAACGAGAGCTTTACGAAGAAACCGGATTGCAAACACAACAGGTGCGACTAATTCGTGAACATGATGCCTGGTTGCAATACCTGTTCCGCAAGCCTCAATACAAAGACGACATTTATTATATCGGTCAACGGCAGAAGTGGTTTTTACTCGAATATAACGGACCGTTACCCGATGCCGAAAATGTTAAAGAACAGGAATTCAGTCGCTTTGACTGGGTCGATGCACAATGGCTGGTCGAGCAGATTCCCCCTTTCAAGAAAGAAGTTTATCGGACTATCGTGACGGCTTTCAGTCCGCTTTTCCCTGGTAACCACTAGCGTCAATTTCGCAAACCGGCTATCTGTCGCAAAACCTCCAGCCCAGGCAGGTAAGGCCGCTGCCTGGTTGCAGATTTTCGAGTGAACCCGTGTTGAATCATTCAAAACAAACCTTTTTGACCCTGTAAAATCATCGAATAATTATAGATTATTCGGGTAAGTGTTTGAATTATAAGTTTTTAATCATGCTGACCATGGTTTCGATCCTCAACTAACTTAATAGTCCGGGTTCAGGCGTAATGTAATCGGCCCATCCCTGCCGCATATCGGTGAATACGCTTCGCCCATACCGTTTATCGGTTAACAGGGTTTATCCATACCGCTTATCGGTTAGTACGGTTGCTTCCCACCATATCCTGGAAACCTGAACTATTTTTATATAAGTGAAAGTAAGTTCAGATCTCCTGCGAGCAAATCTGCTAACGGGAGGCAAACAATAATTAATAAGGTTATACCGAATGGACAGAATACTATTATTCATAGCGAGCGCATTTCTTTACAGCTCATCTTCATTTGCAGTAGATGGGGATCTAGCCTCCGAGGGATTTCAGTACTCCCTGGTTAGCTATCATGAAGATGGATTTGACAGGGCTCAGCCAACTGGCTGGAAGGGTCAATATGGACAGCTTGCCAATCAAACTGTGACCATCGAAGAAGGATCGCTAGATGATCCGCTAGATCGCAAAGCAAGCTTGATGGAAACAAGTATTGGTTTCGGAGCTGCTCCCTTCTACGGCACCCACGGTGTTTTTCGTACCAGTAGTAGCGACGACAAATCTACTTACATCGCTGTAGGTTTTACTATAGATGAATTGGCTGAGAATGAAGACGGTTGGTCAGATAGCAGGGACGATAGCTTATTTGCCTATGGTTTCGGCGTAAATAACTCGTCATACAATATCGAATACATGATGTCTCTGGATGAAAAAGATTTTGACTTCTCGGCAATAAGCCTGGGCTTTACTTCAGAGTTTTAAAATATTGCCGGTAATTCGATTAAATCGGGTTTTAGATTTTTTACGGCTCGAACCCGGCAAGCGCTTTTACAACCCCCACTACCGGTTTGGTAGCCCTGGAAACATCAATCTAGTGCGCCGTGCTCAGATCACTTCGAAAAAGAAAAATAACGGTACGGGTGCTGTTGCGACAGCCACTACTGAAATGAAAGCGTAGAAAGGGAATATTTTGCTCATACCAGCAATAACGCCAATACCTCCACCACCACCAATTAATGCATTTCCTGGCAGGTTCAGTATGGCTACGATGGCCAGGTATCGATGCTTTAAGAGAAACGGAACCAGCTTGCTGGGTGCTTTTTCGTATAGAAGTTTGAGCCGTTGCTGTTGATCCAGAGGTTCGAGCTGGGCTACCAGCGCGCTAGCCTTGTAGAGATGAAACCAGTCAAGCAGCTGTCTAATCAGATGTGGTGGGGTCATTCTTCCAATGACGAAGCTGATTGATAGCGCCAACACAGTGCTCAGATAGATCAGTAAGGCGCCCTTGCTGCCCAGAAGAATCATCACCGCCAAACCGATTTCGATACCAGGCATAAATGGAAGCGCCATTAACAGAATGTATAGTAGCGTAGCGCCGAATACGATGAATTGAAGCATCGATTCATGGCGCGGAAACAGTTGAAACTCAATCTGTTGTATAAGCCAGGTTCCGCCGAAATTGATTGACAGCACAACGAGTACGAAAAACAGAAACTTAACAAAGCGCCGATATTTTATTGCTGCGGCCCGTGCTTGATCTGTGTCAGCCAATCTTACCCCCAAAAGGAGAAATACCCGTATGCCCCGAGGTATCCCTTAGCAAGATCATGTTATCGCTTCAGGGATCCCTTAAACCAGTACTCTCTATGGGTATTCCAGTACCACCGCTCCTTCGTCCAGACAAAGGTTACTTCTGCCTGATCTCCATGCACGGTGCCCTGCCATGCAATCTTACCGTGGGTTGGGCTCAAAGTTATCGCTTGAAAATGAACACTGTCGCCAGCCTGGCTGGCAGTATAGGCTGCGCCGGAGAAGTTGTATTTGTTGCAGGTAGTTGAGATAAACCGGCCATTGTCGAAGACGATCTCTTCAGCTTCATTCGGATCGAGCTGCCGGCCTTTTTCACCATTGAAACCAGTAAACGTTTTCCCGTCCAGAAGATGAGATGTTTCCAGGGCGAGTATGGGATTAACAAACAGAACAAGGCAGGTAGCGATGATCAGGATGTTTATTTTCTGTCTGCTTGTCATGACAACCTCCTGCAGATTGCAGGCCGTCGAATCATCATAGCAGCCAGTACGGTCTACCGGAAGCAGATGCTCTATTCACGATCGAAAACTTGCGTGGACGGCCGGTAAGCCCGGAAACTGCCTGAACTCGACTCTTGCACTTGCTACAGCCGACAAAATTTGTATGCCCTCGGGGCAAAGGCCTGATTGATTTAACGCAGTGTTTTCGCCATACTGCTGCCCATGGGGTTAGCGAACACCCCGTGAGGCGCAAGCCCAAGCTTCGCATCCGTAAAACCTAGTTCTGTTATTGGGCCTACGCCCTGCGCGGAACAAAACGATAGGAGAGGATGCGTAATGCCTTCACCCACTGAAATTACAGTAACCCAGCTTTCCCGTTTGATCGGCACCCCGGCAGCGCCTGTGATCATCGATGTGCGCATCGATGAAGATTTTGTGCAGGATCCCGATTTGATCCCGACCGCGATACGCCACCCACACCACAATATTGCCGCGCTCGTTCCCGAGCTTGGCGGTAAGCATGCCGTGATTTATTGTCAGAAGGGCAAGAAATTAAGTCAGGGCGCGATGGCGATACTGCGCAACCATCGAGTGCAGGCCGAGGCGCTTGAAGGCGGCCATTTTGCCTGGCGCGATGCCGGCGAATCGCTCGTGCCCGCGGCAAGCATCCCTGACGCGGATGGCGGCGGCGGTAGCGTCTGGGTTACCCGTCATCGACCCAAGATTGACCGTATGGCCTGTCCCTGGCTGATTCGTCGATTTGTCGATACCCGGGCCCAGTTCCTGTTTGTGCCCCCGGCGGAAGTACTTGCAGTCGCGGAGAAGTTCGACGCTACTCCGTTTGATGTCGAAAACGTTTTCTGGAGTCACCGTGGTGACAGCTGTACTTTCGACACTATGCTCGACGAATTTCGTCTCCAGACTGACGCATTGCAACACCTCGCGACGATTGTTCGCGGCGCGGACACTAAGCGCCTTGATCTTGCACCTGAAGTGCCGGGACTGCTTGCCGCATCTCTCGGGCTGTCTCGCATGTATCGCGATGACCTGGAGCAGATCGACGCCGGCATGTTGCTCTACGATGCGTTTTATCGTTGGGTGCGCGATGCCACTGACGAGACCCACGACTGGCCGCAGCCCGGCTCGAGGGGTTGAATCATGGAAAATATTGCAACTGGCGACGTCCGTCGTCAGCAGGCGCCTACGCTTGCGGAGGCTTTTGCCGTCTGGTTACGCATCGGCCTGTTATCCTTCGGTGGGCCTGCTGCACAGATTGCCCTGATGCATCGCGAGATCGTCGACAATAAGGGCTGGCTTACCGAGAAGCAGTATTTGAATGCGCTCAGCTTCTGCATGCTGCTGCCAGGCCCTGAGGCGATGCAGCTTGCGACCTATGCCGGTTGGCGACTGCACGGCACCCTCGGAGGCCTGGTCGCGGGGTTGCTATTTGTCTTGCCAGGGGCGGTGGTGATTCTTGCGCTGGCGTTGATCTATGGGCTATACGGCGATGTGCCACTGGTGAACGCACTGTTTCTCGGCGTTAAGGCGGCGGTAATCGTTATAGTCATCGAGGCCCTGTTCAGGGTCGCTAAACGAGCGCTGCATTTGCCGGAACACTGGTTAGTGGCGGCGATAGCGTTCGTCGGCATCTTTTTCCTGGCTTTGCCCTTCCCGGTTATCATCATAGCCGCCGCGGTGTTCGGGTTTATCCACGCAGGCACCAACAGCGTCGAAGACTGCCACGTTCCAGTGCGGCTTTCGCTTTCCGCCAGCTTTGGTACCGCCTCATTATGGCTGGTGATCTGGGGTGCGCCCCTGTTGGCGCTTGTCGCCTTCGATGACGGCGGCCTGTTACTCGAGATCAGCCTGTTTTTCTCCAAGCTGGCAGTGGTTACCTTCGGCGGCGCCTATGCCGTGCTCGCCTACCTGGGCCAGGATGTCGTGATCCAGCATGGATGGTTGACTGCCGGTGAAATGATGGATGGGCTCGGGCTTGCCGAAACCACCCCGGGCCCGTTGATTCTGGTCAACGAGTTTGTGGGTTTTCTGGCCGCATTTCGTGAGGGCGGGATCTGGTATGGGCTGCTAGCTGCGGCGGTCACGCTGTGGGCGACTTTTGTACCCTGTTTCCTGTGGATTTTTGTTGGTGCACCCTATATCGACTGGATCTGCGCGCAATCCCGTTTGCGCGGTGCGCTAACCGCGATCACCGCCGCGGTCGTCGGCGTTATACTAAACCTGTCGATCTGGTTTGCTCTGCATGTATTTTTCAATGACGTTTCCGTGCAAGTCCATGGCCCCCTGGTCCTGTGGCAACCGGAAATTGCTTCAATTGACTGGAGTGTGATCGCCCTGACGCTGCTATCTGCGTTGTTTTTATTTCGCTTTCACTGGAGCGTGTCACGGGTACTCCTGCTGTCATCAGTGAGCGGAATAGGACTGACGATGGTATTTGCTTAAAATCCCCGCTGGAACAAATGACAGTAAACTGGTCTCATCGAGTAATTCAATTAGCTTAACTATAATATTAAATATATAAGAAACAGACACTTACCTTATATTGAAAGCATAGATTCTAAAGCTCTTAAAGATTCATTTCTTTAGCGCATCTGTACTTTTGCGAAGTGAGAACTCGCATACCATTTGACGCTTAGATTCTCTGAATAGTGTATAATAAGAACACTTTTTGTAATTAACGGGGGTTAAATAACAGGAAACGGCTGCGTCCATGAAATTCCTTTATAAACTTCTCTACCCCTGTCTAATACTCGCCTTGAGTGCTTGCGGCGGTGGTGGTGGTTCTGAATCTCAAGACGATGCAACTTTGTTGTCAGCACTCAGTGGCAAGATAACAACGTCGGAAGCGAATTATGTGGATAGTGATACCAATAACCCCGCCGCGTTTTACGCACCAAACAACACCGCAATTGACGCTCAGCTTATACCCAACGTAGCCACTATTGGTGGTTTTATGACTTCTGCCGTGACGGGCAATCCCGGTGATGTATTTCAAAGTTCGACCGATCAATCAGATATATTCCGGGTCATACTGAGCGCCAGTCAAAATGTAACGCTCACTATAAGTGACATAGGGAATTCCCAGGATTTCGACCTTTATCTTTACCGGACCAGTGATACGAGTTCACCAGTTGCTTCATCCATCGGCACCGGGCAAATCGAAACGATCAATGTGCCCGGGGATGATGAGTATTTTATATGGCTACACGCTTTCTCAGGAACATCGAATTACGTTCTAACCGTTGGTCAACTGAACCCGGCGATGGTATCAAGCCAGGTGCTTCGTTTGGAAGATGAGTTTGTCCCGGGAGAGGTAATTACCAAAGCCAATCCAAATAGTGTGGTATTCCAGGGTCGTTCGACCATTTCGAATCAGTCTGTCGCCGCCAGGCATGGACTGCAGTCACTTCGAGGCAATATTAATCGAGCGGCTCTGTTTCGGCTGGCGCCAAATAATAGTTCCGCTGGCGCCGGCAAGACCACGCCGAACTGTTGTGGCGTTTTAATTGGAGGATACGACTTCTATATCAATGCCAGTCAGCGGGAAGCCTACGAGACGATAAAGGCGATAAAAAGATTAAGGCAAGATAAGACTATCGAGTATGCAGAGCCAAACTATATCCAGAAATCGACGGCTGTGCCGGATGACACCTATTACGATTTGCAATGGCACTATCCGCTGATCAATCTGCCGCAGGCATGGGACTATACCACTGGAGAATCCAGTGTGATTGTGGCGGTTGTCGATACGGGTGTTTTCCTCGCGCATCCAGACCTGGCCGCAAATCTCGTTCCTGGCTATGACTTTGTATCGAGTACATCCATTTCGAATGATGGAAATGGAATCGATAATAATCCGGATGACCCCGGGGATGACCTGAACCCTGGTTATAGCAGTTATCATGGAACCCATGTCGCAGGCACGATAGCGGCGGTTTCTGATAATAACTCTGGTGTCGCGGGCGTCGCCCAAACAATAAAGTTAATGCCGGTCAGGGTTCTTGGGCTGGGCGGTGGTACTTCCTACGATGTTACCCAGGGCATCTTGTATGCTGCCGGGCTGACGAACGATTCCGGCACGACTCCCTCACAGCCGGCAGATATCATTAACCTGAGTCTTGGAGGACCGGGTTTTAGTGGTGCCCAACAAAATGCAATTACCGATGCCAGGAATGCGGGGGTTACTGTTATCGCGGCAGCAGGAAACCAGGGCTCGAATCAGGCATTCTTCCCAGCAGGTTACCAGGGAGTTATTTCTGTTAGCGCAGTGGGCTTTAATAAATTACTCGCCCCCTATTCTAACTACGGTAGTTCGATCGATGTTACAGCCCCGGGTGGGGACACCTCGGTTGATCGCAATGGTGATGGCTATGTCGATGGAGTGTTGAGCACTATGGCGAATGATTCGAGTGGTGTTCGCCAACCTATTTACAGGTTTTACCAGGGCACCTCGATGGCAAGTCCGCATGTAGCAGGCGTAGTCGCTTTAATGAAATCCATCCATGCCACGCTAACGCCCGATGAGGTTGACGCATTGATCGTCGCCGGCCAGATAACTGAAGATATATCAGGCGATGGCGAACTCAACCGTAATGATAGTTATGGATATGGTCTGATTGATGCCTTGAAAGCAGTGGAGCAAGCCACGGTGCTGGCAACAGGTAATTCACCGCCAACGGTTCTGACAGTCTCTCCCAGCGTCGCCTCGATTCAAAGTGCACAAACCAGTATTGAGTTAACTGTCGGGAAAAATGGCACTGATGCAATATCTGTTTCAAGTTTCAGCACTGATACCGCCTGGGCGACCTTGACTCCAGTCAGTATCGACCCAGATGGGTTAGGAACCTATGAGTTAAATGTAAATACTACAGGGCTCAGCGATGGCGTTTACAATGTGTTGGCTAATTTCCTGGCAGATACAAATACTACTATTTCGGCTACGATTAATGTAATTGTAAATACTGTTAACGTCAGTCCGGACGCGGGTCGAATTTATGTGCTTTTAATTGATCCGATTACGGGAGACCAGGTCTATTTTACTGAACAAGACCCGGTCGATGGAGAATATTCCTATTCAATTACCGGTGTCGAGTCGGGCGAATATTACATATTAGCGGGCAGCGATCTCGACAATAATCTGTTAATTTGCGAGGCGGGCGAATCCTGTGGGAGTTATCCGACGATGGGAGATACCACGGTGTTAAGTGTTGATAGCGACATGACTAATCTGGATTTCGATATTTCGTTTGATCAAAACCTCGACCCTGCCCGGTTCTTCGGCTCAGGCGTTGAAGTTGATCCCTTCCCCGATACAGTTCAATGACAGGTGTGCAGTGAAGTTAGCGGCTTTATTTTATTTATGTTTATTCTTGATATCGGCCTGCGACGCATCGGTGCTGACTGTGGAATCTGAACCCATTTATGCAGAAGTAATTTTTAAATCCAGGCAATGTCGTGCAGTAACGCCTGAACCCAGCCTGGAGGTGGTTGGTAGTCAGCAACAACTTGATCTTTTAGTGGCTGAATTTAATCGTCATACACTGGGCGCAACCCCCGGGTCTTACCCGGTTGATTTTACATCAATGAACGTCCTGGTTCTGGAGTTGGGTTATTGGCCTACGGCTGGCTATAGTTTCTCGATAAACGACACGAAGATTCGTGTGGAAAATAATGAAGCGTTCGTGGTAGTCGAATGGGCCGAGCCTCCAAAGGGTAGTATGCAAGCACAGGTAATCATTAACCCATGTGTAATTTTCACACTACCTAAAGCTGCCTACTCCAGCGTAACTGTTGATATTCGCAATAAAAACAGCCAGCACTCGGTTTCGCTAAACCAGCCGCTTTAATTTTTCGAGGCGCTCCCGGCTGGCGTAAAAAGCTAACAGTGGAAATTCAATCGTTTATTGCCATTGACCTGCGTCAACGCGCGAAATTTCAGAATTGTTATATTTTGATTCGAAAAAACATAACCGGACATATTGCATAGTTTAGTGTCTGGTTAGAGTTGACGAGAATAAACAGGCGTTAGTCACCTTGATTCATAACTGGCTGTGAAATTTTTTAGCAAATCTAATTAAGGAAACTATCTCCAAACTATCAATCACGACGATCCAGGAGTTCAGATGAGCGTCAAAGTAGAGGAGTTGATGACTAAGTCAGTCGTCACCGCGCAACCACATCAAAGTGTCGAGCATGTCCGTGGCATGCTCGAAAATAATTCCATCAGTGCCGTACCGGTGGTCGATAGCGATGGTCATCCGGTTGGTATCGTGTCATCGACTGATCTGGTGCGGGAGTTGAAACCTGGCTCGCCAATCAGCCGGGTCATGACCGAGAACGTCTACACGGTCCCGCAGTATGACGACACCAGTATTGCTGCGAGGGTTATGCGCAACCATAAGATACATCGGGTGGTGGTGACACACGAGAAGCAAGTCGTCGGTATGTTGAGTGCATTCGATCTGCTCGAACTCGTGGAGAATCACCGTTATGTGGCCAAAAATGCACCGACACTGTCGAAGCGCAAAGGCGGGAAACGCCGCTAGCGGTTCATGGAAATTATGCTGATCGTTAACTTAATTCATTTTCTTGTTGAGATAAGTTAACGGCCACTATAACTTCGGACAGCTTATTTTCGTATTTTGAGCAAAGGATCTTATCGTAATGGCTGATAATCTGAGAAATTTCAATCTGACTGTCGAAGAAATCAAGATTGTGAGAATGATGAAAGAATTGGCCGAAGGCCTCGAGAAGTTAGCTTTTGATGACCCACTCTCGCCACGAGCTGAATTTTTTCGCAAAGAAATTGATAAGCTGGAAGAAAAGCTGGAAGAGATCAGGGATCATACATTGATCAGATAATAACCTGTTAAACAGAGATTCTTTCCCGCGCAACTAGAAATCTGATCGCACTCGCCGGGTTCCGTATTCTGGTCACAATAGAGCATTGCATGATGCAATGCTGTGCTTATATATCCGGGTGTTTGTGCGACCATGGCATGGCTTTTTCGATGGCGGCAGCGATTCGTAAAGCGAGCGCATCGTCCCGCCGTCGAGCCACGATTTGAGTTGCCGTTGGCAGCCCGTCAGCGAAGCCGGAAGGCACAGATATGGCGGGGCATTGAGCCATGTAATTGAATGGCGAAGTCATATCCATGCACTCAAGCAGGCCCAGTTCGTTAACTCCGTCGAAATCCCAATCGCGCATTTCCACGGGCGGGGCAGTAATCGCCATGGTCGGGCACAGTAAGGCATGGTGATTTTCCAGTACAGCGCCGAGTTTGTGCCAGTAACGGGTGCGTTCAAATTCCCACTGTCGCGCACTTACCGCGTCGGTTTCCAGACCCAATTCTATTAGCCTCACCAGGCCTTCGCTCATTCGCTCGCGATTTTCATCCAGTGGCACTTCGGTGATATGTTTATAGAAGGCCGCCATGAAGATACCCCAGCTGCCATACCATAGGTCGACAATTCTTTTGTCCCAGCCCAGGTCAATCTCCTGGATAACAGCCCCGGCATCTTTTAAAGCATTTGCCGTGTTGCGCAGATTAGTTTCTACATCTGGATCGACTGCGCAAAATCCGAGCGTAACATCGAGGGCAAACTGCATACCCTTTACGTCGGCAGGCGGAGGAATAGTCAGTTCGCAGCGGGGTAGAGACTGAATGTCGGCAGCGTGCTCACCCTGCACGGTATCAAGAAAAAGTGTGGCGTCGCTGACGGTACGCGCCAGTGGTCCAAAATGTGAAATATTGCAGTAGGCTGTTTCGATGATATCCATCGGGATACGACCAAGGGTCGGTTTGAGCCCTACAATACCGCACAAAGCGGCGGGAATGCGCACGCTGCCGCCCATATCGGTGCCTTCGGCGATCGGTACACAGCCAGAAGCTACAGCAGCTCCCGATCCACCCGACGAGCCGCCGGGTGTGCATGACCTGTTCCAGGGATTGCGGGTGATTCCCCATAACGGCGAATCGGTAAATCCAGACGTAGCAAATTCCGGCGTGGTCGTCTTACCCACCATAATCGCTCCAGCAGCTTCGAGCCGTTGCACCAGCACCGGATTCCAGTCGGGTACCCAGTTTTCCAGCAACCTGGAACCGCGAGTCGTTACCTTGCCCCTGGTAGGCGTAAAATCCTTGATCGCCAGCGGAATACCCTCAAGCGGACGAGCGTTACCTGTCACAAATGCCTGTTCGGCGGCTCTAGCCTTTGCCAGGGCTTCCTCGGGGTAAGTAAAGCAGAAGCAGTTGAGTGATTTATTGACCTCGTCAATTCGATCCAGTGAATTCTGTATCACCTCGACAGGCGAAATATTCTTGCTCCGATATCTGCGGGCCAATTCAGTGGCGGGTGTATAGCAAAGATCAAGATCAGCCATAAAAAACTATGCCGTTGATTCAATTCGAAATCCGCATTCTAGTCCCATGCTGAAAGTATTGAAATGTTCTTTTCGGGGCGCATTATATTGCCGATACAGGGGATTTCGAGTTCTGCTTTTGCGTAGATGGAAAAAAAATTTTAACCACGGCAACGACAAACCAGGAGCGGTCACCGGTAATGCCTGGATACTCCCGCCCTCGCTTTCAGCCGCCAAATATCAATACAGAAAAATGAAGCGTATTATCACTTACCAGTAAGGAGATGGGGAATTGAAATGATTGAAAAATACGAATCAGTCAGTGGCGGCTGTTTTTGCGGTGCAGTGCGCTACGAAGCAGAAGTGAATTTGCAGGAAGCCTACTACTGCCACTGTCAGGCTTGTCAGAAACTCACCGGGTCACCTGCCTCTGTAGGTGTACTCGTCAAGCCTGGAACCTTGAGCTACACAAAGGAAGAACCTAAATTCTTTCAATCTTCCCCATTCGGGAGATCCGGATTTTGTCAGAATTGTGGCTCTCCAGTCATATGGATGTCACCAGAAGATGAAGAGTGGACCAACGTTTATGTGGGCAGTCTCGATCACCGGGAAAATGTGGTGCCGAGCCGACATGACTGTGTGGAAAGTCAATTGCCCTGGCACAAAATTGTCGATGATCTTCCTCGCAATCGCAGCGAGGATGATCCGGAATTACTGGAGATGTGGGCAAAATATGGATTGTCGCATGACGGTAAACCGCTTTAGTACTAAGGGCCTGATTTCCCTTTAGGAGACGCTCAGTTACGTTGGATGAGCTTCGTATTTCGGCCAGTTCCTGTCATTCCGGCGAAAGCCGGAATCCAGTTCAATATTTCTGGATCCCGCGGTCAAGCCGCGGGATGACAGGTTCTAGAACTAATTATTATTATTCATCTTGAGGGTCAGTTGTGGGTCGAACTCGGCTGCTGGTCTTAAGTTTATGGGGGTCTGTTTTTTTAACTCACCAGGTTAATAATCGATAACGCCAGCAGCGTGACGATGGCGGCGCGGCGGAACAGCTTTTCGCTCGATTTGCGAAAGCCGTGCGAGCCGATCCAGGTGCCGAGCAGATAAGTTACGGCACCCGGTGCCGCAGCGATCACGTCATCCACGCCGGTGGTTCCACTGAGCGCAGAAATCAGCGCAAAACCCAACACAGCAAACAGCGACCAGGCGATAATCAGCGTGCGTCCTGCATGCTTATCGTAGGGACCAAGCAGAATAAAAACCACGGCGACAAGGGCGATATAAGTACCACCAAAAATAGCGCCGGCGATGCTGCCGAGAAAAACCAGCCACGTAGTGGTCATTGGATGTTTGTAGCGATATCCAATCAGCATCATCGCGCAGGCAGCTGAAATAATCAGCGCCATCACACGCTTCATCCACAGCGGGTCCAGCTCGATCAACAGCCAGTGGCCGAGGGGCATGAATATGAGGGTTGGAATTACCATGCTTGCGGTAGCGCGCCAGTCGATTTGACGGTAAACCGCTTTGAACAGGTAGACGCTGGCGATGAAATCGACTACCAGGATCTTGGCGACGACGCTATACGGAGTAAAGAACAAAGTCAGGATGGCGAGGATAAAGGCCGGGCCGCCAAACCCGGTGAAACCGCGCACCAGCCCACCGCCAAAGGCAACCAGGGCGATGATCGCCATGCCCGGTTCGCCGGATAAGTTAATGTCGAAAAAATCCATCCTGGCCGTCAGTTAGAAATCGAAGTAATCGCGCAATTTGTAGACGCTCAAGCCAGCTCGTAAATACTGTCGACGTAAGAAAGCGAGTGGGAATTTTGGTGGCCGCCCTTGCATGATCGCCGGCAAGTGCTTCGGCAACAGGCTGTTGCCCGAGTCTTTTCCGGCTAGCCATCTGGCTAGTTCACGACCACTCCAGGTAGCGCTGTTAACGCCATTACCGTGATAGCCGTAGGCGAAGTAAACCGATTTGTCCTCGGGCATTCGGCCGATTGATGGCCGCAGGTTGAGCGCAAAGCACACCAGGCCGCGCCATTGATGGGTGTACTCGAGATCGACAAATTGAGGCCACATCCGGACAATCGACTGCTTTAGTTCGGCGAACGTTTGTTCCGCCCCTTCCGGGTCGCCGATGTGATTAGCACGACCGCCGAGCATGAAACGTTTGTCGCTCAGCAAGCGGTAGTAAAAAAACATGTGGCTCGAATTAATCACCGGGTTTTCGGTATGCCAGCCTTTTTGTTGTAACTCATTGTCACTCATGGGGCGTGTAACCACGATGGCGCTTTGCAGTGGCAAGGGTCGGCCCTGCACGCCGCGATGCAAATGTTCAGGCATGAAGCCGTTGCCGGTGAGGATAACCTGCTTCGCGATCAGGCTCCCCGCGGCGGTTTCGAGCAGGTGACTACCATCTGCCTGTTTCTGCCAGCGTAAAACTTCGCTGTGAGGGTGTATTCTCGCACCGCGTCGTTGCGCGGCGGCCGCCAGTCCCTGCGCATAGCGCAGGGGATGGAGTGCGAAAGAAGGTCGCAGCGCAGTGGCGCCATGTTGATGCGGGGAGTCGTAACCGATTTCGCGAAACTCATCCTGGCTGTGGATGCTAACGTCAAGACCGAGCAGCGTGCTTTCGAGTTCAGCCGTTTTCTTCAACCCGGCAAAGTGCGCATCGCTATCGGCAACGATATACTCGCAGTCACCCTGTGGCAGGTAGTCTATGTTTTCATCCGTCCCGAGGGCACGTACCAGGTTCACTGCTTCGGCCTGGCTTTGATAGAAGTAGCGGGTTTGTTCGACACCGAATTTGGCCAGTTGAGACTTCAGCGAAACTTTGGTCGCGCCCATCGTGCAAAAACCGCCGTTGCGCCCCGATGCGCCCCAACCGATATGCCCGGCTTCGAGCAGGCAAATATCGATGCTGAAATCGCGCGCCAGGTGCAGTGCGGCGGAAAGCCCGGTATAGCCACCACCGATAATCGCAACGTCACAACTTTCTGTTCCCTTGAGTGGCTCACTGAGCAGGCCGTTTGTACCCGCAGTTGCTTCCCAGTAGGAGGGCTGCGGTTGGTCAAACTCATACAGGCTTGGATGGAAAAGAGGTTTCATTTGATTGCTGTTTTTCTGCTGAATACAAGATTGGCGACGCCTCCCGCTACCAGTCCCCGAAACGCTGTGCCGATGCCAAGCAGGCTGAGCCCTGACGCGGTCACCACGAAGATTATGACTGCGGCTTCGCGTGACGCGTCATCGGAGACAGCAGTATAGAGACTGTTGGCGATCGTAGATAGCAGTGCGAGCCCTGCGAGAGCGGCCATTAAAACAGCCCGGTTCATATGCCTGACATTTACTAGTAGTCAGGTTTCAGGGACCTGGTAACGCGCTGCGGATCTCGTGCCAGCGCTTCGCGCTGCAGACGTACTTCGCTTGTGTGGTACACACGGGCAATGAACCGCGCCCATCGGCGTAATATTTTCCGCCGCACGAGCGACGGGAAAACGTCTAGCCAGTCAACTATGACGACATCCCCCAGACCGTCGATCGCAACCAGGCGTGCCGTGGTATCTGAGACTTTCTGGAACAACAGGTTGCCAACCGTCATGTCGTGATTAAAAATAATCAGATTCTGCAGGAATGATTTTTTCAACTCGTCGAGGTAGGGCTCGAAGTCCTCGATTGGATAGCCCTCGGCCAGATACCAGTTCAGCGGCCGCGAAATTTCCCCGTCCTGGTCACGAATCAGGTCGACCACGATGCCCTGTCCCAGACTGGTATCGCAAAGACCGTAAAAACGGGGGACATGCGGATCGTTAACGCCATCGCGTTTTTGCAGCCGTCGATAAAACTTTATTTCCCGCCGTGACTGTTGGTCAATGTCGCCGAGAGAGATCTTGATCGCCTTTTGCGGATCGTCAGGGTGCACGAAGCATGCTCGCTCTTTTCCCATACCGATCGGGTCTGTAATGATCTGCAGCATTTATGTTAAAGGTTCAGGTCAGGACGGTAGACAGGGTTTGCAGGATTTCGGCAAGAATAACACGAAGTTTGGCAGCCTTGTCGTCAGCGTAGCTCCACGGGTCCCGCTCAAGCATGTAACTGGACTGCGCCAGCTCCATCTGGATAGCGTGGAAACCACGCCCGGGTTCGCCATAGTGGCGTGTGGTCCAACCCCCCTTGAAACGACCATTGCTTACCGCGCTATAGTCTCCGGCCCCGGCGCAGATGCCCTGTACCGCAGATTCGATTTCCGGGCAACAACTACTCCCGCTATTCGTGCCGATATTGAAATCGGGAAGCCTGCCGTCGAATAAATAGGGTACGAGTGAGCGTATTGAATGGCAATCGTAGAGAATCGCATATCCGTGTAACTGATGAATACGTTCGAGTTGCTCGCGCAGCGCATCGTGGTAGGGCTGGTGGTAAAGCTGCTGACGTTCGTTGATTTCATCGACCGAGGGTGCCTGCCCGTGGTGATAAATTTCATCACCATCGAAGGTCGTGGTCGGGCACAGGCTGGTAGTATTTTGTCCCGGGTATAAGGATTGATCGGCAGGGTCGCGGTTGGCATCAATGACATAGCGATGCACCGGCGTGCTGACGATGGTGACATCAACAACCAGGCCTGCATAGAGACGGCTGATATGCCAGTCGGTGTCAGCGCGCGCATGACCGTGTTGATTGAGGCGTGCAAGTATCGAATCGGGAATCTCGAGGCCACCATGTGGTTGGGCGAGCAGTATCGGGCTGTTACCTGTCTCGATGACAGGTTTCATTGTTTAAGCCGAGGCAGTAAATCGGTTTCGTCAAGGTCCGCTATAATGCTGCGTCCCATGACCAGTTGCTTTGCTGTCGCGATGTCATCCGCGAGATAGCGATCACCCCCAAGCGGCGCCACATGATCGCGAATCTTTTTCATCACCTGTCGCAGGTGCTGGCTGGTTTCTACCGGGGCGCGGAATTCGACAGCCTGGGTGGCAATCAATAGTTCGATCGCAACAATATGCGCGAGGTTGTGATTCATTTCGGTCAGTCGCCGCGCCGCGTGGCAGGCCATCGATACATGGTCTTCCTGGTTGGCGCTGGTAGGCGTCGAGTCGATAGAGCAGGGGGCGGCGCGTTGTTTATTTTCAGCCATCAATGCGGCCGCAGTGACTTCGGCGACCATGAAGCCGGAGTTGAGGCCGGGATCAGGTGACATAAACGCGGGCAAGCCAAAATTTTGCGCCGGGTCGACCGTGGTAGCGATGCGACGCTCGGCGATGGATCCGATTTCAGCGATGGCAAGCGCGCACTGGTCGGCGCCGAATGCGACCGGTTCGGCATGGAAGTTGCCACCCGACAGGATCGAGCCGTCTTCGATCACGACAATCGGATTGTCGGTGACTGCATTGGCTTCGATTTCCAGCATTTGTGCAACCTGCCTGAACTGATCCATACAGGCACCCATTACCTGGGGCTGGCAGCGTATGCTGTAAGGGTCCTGCACGCGTTCGTCATCGTCGCGATGAGATTCGCGAATTGCCGAACCATCGAGCAGGGTGCGCAGACAAGATGCTGCGTCGATCTGGCCTGGCAGGCCGCGCAATGCATGGATTTCGGATCGAAACGGCCGCGTCGACCCCATCAATGCATCGGTGGTCAGGGCGCCGGAAATCAACGCGGTTTGTGCCAGGCTCCAGGCATCGAACAGGCCGGCGAGCGCCAGCGCGGTCGATACCTGGGTACCATTGATCATGCCCAGTCCTTCCTTGGGGCCGAGTTCCAGTGGTTCCAGTTTTGCCAGTTGCAATGCCTCGCCAGCGGTCATGTCCCGGCCCTGGAAATGGACATGCCCTTCACCGATCATCGCGGCGGTCAGATGCGCAAGCGGCGCCAGGTCGCCGGAAGCGCCTACCGAGCCCTGCGCCGGAATCAGTGGTAGCAGGTCGATTTGCAGTAAAGTTTGCAAGCGCTGGATCACTTCCCAGCGCACCCCGGAGGCACCACGCCCCAATGACAGCATCTTCAACACGATAATCAGGCGCACTATATTGGCTGGTAGAGGATCGCCAACCCCGCAGCAGTGCGACAGGATCAGGTTGCGCTGCAACTGCGATGTCTGCTCTGCCGGGATGCGGGTAGAGGCGAGTTTGCCGAAGCCGGTATTGACGCCGTACACCCCGACCTCTCCCTGCGCGGCCCTGGCAACAACTTCGGCAGCAGCATCGACACGGGACTTACAGGCCTCGTCGATGCGCAGGTTCAACGTCTCACGGTAGATTCGACACAAATCGGTAAGGGTTACCTTACCCGGCTTCAGCAACAGATCATTGGCCAATTTCGTATCCCCTAATTTGCGAGTTGATCCAGCGTAGTTCGGTAATTGCGTTGAATTGTTTCTTCATCGGCGTGACGGCCATGGTCGATAATTTTATTACCGCCAATATAAACATCACGTACCAGGTTTTCATTGCCGGAAAATATCCAGCTATCGAGCAAATCATCCTGTTGACGACCATACAGGCGCGGGTGCTGGTCGTCGAGCACGATGAAGTCTGCGCGGGCCCCGGCGATGATGCTACCGATATTACGACCACATGCCCGGGCACCTCCCTTGAGTGCGCCATCGAGCAGGTTGCGCCCGGTGTTGGCTGCCCCTGCCGACACCAGCACATTGCGCTTGCGCGTCAGCAGGCGTTGGCCATATTCGAGCCAACGCAGTTCTTCGACCGGATCGATCGAAATATGACTGTCAGAACCGATCGCCCAGCAACCATCCTGAGCAAAGTAATCAATCGCGTCGAAAAAGCCGTCACCAAGATTTGCTTCGGTGGTCGGGCACAGTCCTGCCACGCAACCACTTTGCGCCATCGCCGTGGTTTCGGCAGCGTTCATGTGGGTGGCGTGAATCAGGCACCAGCTCGGGTCGACCTCGAACTGATCGAACAACCACTCCACCGGGCGCATTTGACTCCAGGCGAGACAATCATCGACTTCTTTGGTTTGCTCGGCGATATGCACATGGATGGCGGCGAGGTTGTCGAACGCAGCGATCACTTCGCGCAGCAGATCTCCGTTAATCGCGCGCAGCGAATGCGGTGCGATACCGACCGAGCTGTTGGCATCAGTCGCGGATGCCTGCTGCAGACGGGTGACAATATCGATAAAGCCGTCGGCGTCATTGAGAAATCGCTTCTGTCCGTCGATCGGATCGGCACTGCCGAAACCCCCGTAACGATAGAGTACCGGTAACGCGGTAAAACCAAGGCCAACCTGTTGCGCCGCCTGCATGCATTGCAGGCTCATTTCGGCGCGATTCGCGTATGGCGAGCCATCGAGATCGTGATGCAGGTATTGAAATTCACCGACGCAGCTGTAGCCGGCCCTGAGCATTTCCAGGTAAAGCTGCGCCGAAATGTGAAACAGGTGTTCGGGCTGGATCCTCTCCAGGTAGTGGTACATGATCTTGCGCCAGGTCCAGAAACTGTCTTTGGCCGCATTACCGCTGATGCCGGCGCGTTCGCCAAGCCCTGACATGGCGCGTTGGTGGGCGTGGGAGTGCACGTTCGGGATCGCGGGAATCAATATCTCGACCTTGTCGCCCGACGCGTAGGGCTGGTCACTGGAAATCGACTCAATATTGCCCGAATCATCAATGTCGATGACGACGGACTCTGCCCAACCGTTCGAAAGTAAGGCCGCTGCCGCCCAGATCGTTGTCGTCATAATTTGGTCCTGATGCCACGCCTTGCGTTTGCCTGAAATAGAGCGTAACATACTTGTATATACAAGTATAGCGCACAACTTTGTGAAATAGTCTAATGCCTCAAACCCTGTTTATCAACGCTACCATTGCCTGTCTCGACACCGAGTCGGGTTACGGTCTGCGTGAGCATAGCGCTTTGCTCGTAGAGGCCGGTAAAATTGCCTGGTTGGGTCCGATGCAGGGTCAGCCCGCGGTCAGCGACGCCGAGGTAATCGATTGCGCCGGGCGGCTGTTAACGCCGGGTCTGGTCGATTGCCACAGTCACCTGGTTTACGGTGGCGATCGCGCCGACGAATTTGAAATGCGCCTCGAAGGGGCCAGTTACACGGAAATCGCGCAGCAGGGTGGTGGCATCATTTCCACCGTGAATGCGACCCGCGCTGCCAGCGAAACCGAGTTGTTCGCGCAGGCGCTGCCCCGACTCAACAGTTTGCTCGACGAGGGTGTGACTACCCTCGAAATCAAGTCGGGCTATGGTCTCGATAGCGACAACGAAATCAAGATGTTGCGCGTCGCGCGACAGCTGGAAAAGGAATTCCAGATTCGCGTACAGAAAACTTTTCTCGGCGCACATGCGCTGCCCCCCGAATATGCCGGACGTGCGGACGACTATATCGAACGGGTCTGCGCTGAAATGCTGCCCAGGGCGCATGCCGAAGGCCTGGTTGATGCGGTGGATGTATTCATCGAATCGATTGCCTTCAGCCTCGAGCAGGGCGCAAAGGTATTTGCTTGCGCACAGGCGTTGGGGTTGCCGATCAAGGCGCATGTCGAACAATTGAGCGATCTCGGTGGCGCAGTCATGGCGGCGCAACGGGGCGCCCTGTCGGTCGATCACATCGAGTACCTTCCTGCAGCCGATGTTGCCAGGCTGGCACAGAGTGAAACCGTGGCGGTGTTGCTGCCCGGCGCATTTTATGTGCTCCAGGAAACGCAGTTACCGCCGTTAGCGGCATTGCGTGAACACAAGGTACCGATGGCGCTGGCCAGTGATGCCAACCCCGGTAGCTCGCCGGTAACGTCATTATTACTGGTCATGAATATGGCCTGCACGCTGTTTCGTTTGACCCCGGCAGAAGCGCTACGCGGCGTGACTATCAACGCCGCGCGCGCACTTGGCCTGCAAACAGAAATCGGTTCGCTTGAAGTGGGTAAGCAGGCCGATATCGTGCTGTGGAATGTCGCTAAGCCCTCAATTCTGAGTTACCAGATCGGGCTCAATCCCTGTGCCGCGGTGATGCAGGCCGGCAACTGGCGCAGCCGGGCGGGGTTATCGAAATGAACGCAGTAGTGGGCGGTTTCGACGTTATTAACAAGGCGGCACCCGAGCCGATTTATCAGCAAATCATAAAAAACATTCAGCAGAAAATTGCCGCCGGCGAATGGACCGCTGGACAAAAGCTGCCATCGGAAAATGAGTTGGTAGTAACGCTTGAAGTGAGCCGCATGACGATTAACCGTGCCTTGCGAGAATTGACCCAGCAAGGTCTGATCAACCGGGTACACGGGCTGGGATCTTTCGTCGCTGAAACCCCGCGCCATGCGAGCCTGATCGAGCTGCAGGATATCGCACTTGAGATTGAACAGCGTGGCAAGCGTCATTCTTCGCGGGTGCTGGCACTGACGACCGTTGAAGCGAATACCGAAGTCGCAGAGCAAATGGGTCTTGCCGTGGCCGCACCGGTTTACTACCTGGGCGCGGTGCACCTGCAGGATGACATGCCGCTGCAGCTTGAGATGCGTTACGTCAATCCACAGGCGATGCCCGAGTTTATCTATCAGGATTTCATGCATAGCACTTCCACGGCCTACTTATTGAAACAGTTTCAACCTGATGAAATGGAACACATCGTGCGCGCCTGTCTGCCCGATGCGCTCACCTGTGAGCAATTACTAATGAATCCGGGCGAACCCTGCCTGCAATTGATCCGGCGCACCTGGAAAAACGACCAGGTGGTTACCTATGTGACATTAACCTACCCCGGGGATCGCTATGATCTCGGCGCACGTTATGCCACCAACGAATATCGAAAGCAATAACAGTACTTGAATGAGGAACCGACCATGCCTTTAGACCGTATCGACAACAGTCGTAAAATTCGCGCTCCGCGCGGTAGTGAATTAACCTGCAAAAGCTGGCTTACCGAAGCACCCTACCGAATGATTCAGAATAACCTGGACCCCGAGGTTGCCGAAAAACCCGAGCAGCTGATCGTCTATGGTGGCATCGGGCGTGCGGCGCGCAACTGGGAGTGTTACGACAGGATTCTCGAATGTTTGAAAGAGCTTAACGACGATGAAAGCCTGCTGGTTCAGTCGGGTAAGCCGGTAGGCGTATTCAAGACACACGTCGACGCGCCGCGGGTGCTGATTGCCAATTCCAACCTGGTGCCGAACTGGTCCAACTGGGAGCATTTCAACGAACTCGATCGCAAAGGCCTGATGATGTACGGGCAGATGACCGCGGGTTCGTGGATTTATATCGGTAGCCAGGGCATTGTTCAGGGTACCTATGAAACTTTCGTCGAGGCCGGACGGCAGCACTTCGATAGCGACACCAGCGGCAAATGGATTCTGACTTCGGGTCTTGGCGGCATGGGCGGGGCGCAACCGCTCGCGGCGACCATGGCGGGTTTCAGCATACTTTGCATCGAATGCGACGAAGAGCGCATCGATTTTCGCCTGCGTACCAAATACCTGGATAAGAAGGCTGATTCTCTCGATCACGCGCTGCAACTAATTGATGAGGCTTGCAGCAAGGGCGAAGCGGTTTCGGTGGGCCTGCTTGGCAATGGCGGTGAGATTCTACCGGAACTGGTGCAGCGCGGGACTAAGCCAGACCTGGTGACCGACCAGACTTCGGCGCATGATCCGGTCAATGGTTACCTGCCGATCGGCTGGACCATGGAGCAGTGGGAGGTTCGACGTAACACCGATCCGCAACGGGTTGCCAGCGAAGCGCGCAAGTCAATGGCGGTGCATGTGCGCGCGATGCTCGCGTTTCATGACCAGGGCATACCCACCGTGGACTACGGTAACAATATTCGTCAGGAAGCCTTTGACCAGGGGGTCAAGAATGCATTCGATTTCCCCGGCTTCGTACCGGCCTATATCCGCCCGCTGTTTTGCAAAGGGGTGGGACCTTTTCGCTGGGTAGCACTTTCGGGCGACCCGGAAGATATCTACAAGACCGACGCCAAGGTCAAGGAATTGATTCCGCATGACCCGCACCTACACAACTGGCTCGATATGGCGCAGGAGCGCATCAGTTTCCAGGGCTTGCCGGCACGCATTTGCTGGGTCGGGCTCGGTGACCGCGATCGACTTGGGCTTGCGTTCAACGAAATGGTTGCCTCGGGCGAATTGAAGGCACCGGTGGTGATCGGCAGAGACCATCTCGACTCGGGCTCGGTTGCAAGCCCTAACCGCGAAACCGAGGCAATGATGGATGGCTCGGACGCGGTCTCCGACTGGGCCCTGTTAAACCTGTTGTTGAGCACCTCCGGCGGTGCCACCTGGGTTTCATTTCACCACGGTGGTGGCGTGGGCATGGGTTACTCGCAGCATGCGGGACTGGTGATTTGCTGCGACGGTAGCGATGCCGCGGCGCAGCGGATCAAGCGGGTATTGTGGAACGACCCCGCCACCGGCGTCATGCGTCACGCCGATGCAGGCTACGAGAGCGCAAAACAATGCGCGCGTGAACACGGTCTCAATCTGGGTGCAATCGAGTTATGAAACCAACCGCGGTGATAGCGGTTGCAGGGCTACCGCGGTCAACGCAGGTGCCTGAAAGTGAAAGCAAATGGTTAATAATGACTGCCAGTGCAAGCGTGTTTATCGTTATCCAGATTACTTACCCGGGTGACAAACACCAGGGACTCCAGCCCAGGGAACTCTAAAACCAAACACGCCATCCCCGCGCAAGCGGGGATCCTGTAATGGTGGCGCGCCCGGCTGTTCCTGCCACCATAGAAGCATTGTATTTGGTAACGATAGTATTTGCCGATTCAAGGGTAAATATCCTGTTAGCTGGCGTTCGTGCGATACGGATTAACGGCAGCAGAGTGCCCAAAGCGAACCCCCGAATCATGCGGGCGAGGGGCGATCTCCGGCCATCAACGGACACTCAGGGATTGCTGGATTTATTGGTAATTACATTTCAATCTAAATGTTAGAAATAAATTCGTTTACTTCAGTGCGAAATTCGTTGGCTATCCTAATCACCCAACCTTGAAACTGGTCCTGTAATTTTGAGAGTTCTCGCCCATGTACGGAAACAAGACGATATTGGTAACTAGTTGGGCAGTTTAGCTTTGGGCCGAATGGCGCAACCAGAATACCTTCTTTAATCGAGTTGTAAGCTTCGGTAATCCCACACAATACAAGTCCTTGTCCTCTGATCGCTGTCTGTATGCCTGAGTTAAACTCCGTTAAACGAATTCCAGCCTGTAGGGTATCCTGCTGAAAACCGAAAGCCTCTCCCCATTTAATCCAATCAGCCCATTGCGGGTCAGGTGTCCTTTCGTCAAGGTGTATCAGCGGGACTCCTTGCAGCGACTTCTGCTTATGTGACAATTGATATTGTTTGGCAAATTCTGGAGTACAGACAGGAAGCACAAAATCGCCAAAGAGTTGCTTTTCGTCATAGATTTCGGGTGACGACTGGCTGTATCTAATCGCAAAATCAAAGTCTTCGATGATCAAATCGACCATGCGATTACTGGCATCTAGACGCAAGTCAATCTCCGAGTTCAACCTGTAAAAATCTGCTAGGCGAACCGCGAACCAATTTTCTGCGAAGGATGACGGTAAGGTTACTGCCAGGCGGTTTTTTGGCTGACGGTATTTCAGTTGGTTAATAACATCCTCGATCGTGGAAAAACTCGCCGTGAGTTTTCCTTCAATCCTGCGCGCATGGTCAGTTGGCTGTGCACCAGAGCTTGTACGAAAAAATAATTTACATCCAAGAAAATCCTCCAGGGTACGAATCTGCTGACCGACAGCTGCTGTTGTCACTCCAAGTTCATCGGCAGCGGCACGAAAACTACCCGCGCGCAAGGTTACCTCAAGTGCTTTAAGCCCATTTAAATGCGTAACTCTCATATGTCTAGTGTAAAGAAAATCTTTACTAATCGATAGAATAAATGACCTGATATAGCTAATTTAAAGGACTAAGATCTAATTTTCTATAAACGCGGCAAAAAAGAATTTCTTTTTTAGTGATAGGAGGTTTACATGTATACACTCTTTTGGGAAAAAGGCTCTGGCTCGATCGTAGTACAGGCATTGTTAGAGGAAATGGATGTCACCTACGCTAGAAGCTATGTCGATATGGAGGCTGGTGAACACCAGAAAAGCGAATATCTCAGACAAAACCCAACGGGTCTGGTCCCTGCTTTGAAACTCCCTGATTCGCATACCATCGGAGAGTCGGCGGCTATCGTCCTGCACCTGGGAGAGCAATGTTCAGACGGTCAGTTGGTTCCTCAATCCGGTGATGACGAACGTCCAGATTTTCTATATTGGTTACTGTTTATGGCCACTACCGGTTACACGACTTTTGGTCGGCTGGCCCACCCTGAGCGATATACGCAGGATCAAAGTGCCCTCGAACCAGTCCGCTTGGTAGCGGAAGATGATGTAACACGCTTCTTTGATGTATTGGAGGGGGGTATCAAAGGCGAGCCTTATTTTTTATCATTCGGATTCACTGCCCTCGATATCTATTCGACAATGCTAGCGGGGTGGCATCCAGATAAAAACACTTTATTTCAGAGAAATCCAAAGATCGCTATGCTCTGCACCGCAGTCGAAGGCCGCCCAGCCTACAAAAAGGTAATCGCGGATCATACCTAGTTCTGCTTTATCAATAGCAGACCCTCACGAAACTGCGGCAGGAGGCAATCTCCGGCCAGGAGTCGACGCTCAGAAATTATTCCTTACTTCTGCTACCGGCACTTAGGAACCATTTGATTATTCACGAGTACTGGGTTTTACAGACTCCGTAAAACTCCTTTAACAGAGAGTCTGTATAATTCTGTGTTAGGCGTTTAATGCACCCTACGTCATAACAGTAATCATTTATATAGGACATGGAGAAGTAAAATGAAAGCAACAGGTTACTTCACATTACTATTCCTCACTATGTCGTTAATATCATGCAGTAGTGGCACTAATGTTATTAGTAATGGTGGGGCAGCAGCAGTTTCGGCACCAGATACATTAGCTGGTAAAACGTATCGAGTAACAGTGAAATCTGGTTCAGGTGTGTTTGCAACAACAGGCACATTTACCGTTGGATTTTTAAGTGATCAGCCCATCTACACTACGCAATGGGATGGTGTTAATTTTCGCGATTCATGGGGGATGTACATCTATAGCTCTAGTGGTGACAGTGGTACTGTTAAAGTAGAAGATTCTTCGGGTAAAAATGCTATTTATTCGTTTACATTTAGTACTGCTACCTCTGGAACATATGTCGTAACTGCAACGGCAGATGTAAATTCCAGGCAATCAGGCACATTCACTGAGCAATAAATCGCCTAACAAAACTAATGTTACTGAACGGCAACTGGCGGGAGGAGTGGCCCATCTTTGCCTTCAGCAAATTGCGGCGTTAACGGCTGCCAAGGGCGCTCAGCAGACCCTAATGTTTCCAATCTGAGTGACGGCTTCGGTCGGATATCGCCGCTGATTCAGCGGGCTTCAACGGCAGCTTTCTCGTAAGCAGACCCTCGTAGAATCCTGGTAGGAGGCAATCTCCGGCCAACAGCGGTCGCTCGGTAACTAGAGTTGCAACTCACCCATTCGTGGACCAGAGCATTGAAGCGGCCTGATCGATCTTGCGTCCGAATTTCAGTCGGCGTAGACCCGCAGGAATGTGAATGAACACTGGGAAGATGGCCCAGGAGAAAAGCAGACCCATTAGAATGTAGCGGTAGCCATCCAGAAAACCGGTTTCACTTTTACCGAAGATTTCCTTGGTGTCGTTGCGGTAGGCGTAGCCGTTGAATTTACCTGAGCGGCCGTCGTCTTCACCGGCGACGACGACATAGTCGCCATTTTTCAGTATCCAGGGCTGCCCGACGTTAAGTTCGATAACATTGTTTGCGCCCTGAATTTCAAATTGGACATTACGGACGTCAATCGCCCTGTAGGCTCGAACTGTACCCTCGATTTTGCGTAACATTCTAGTCATTCCAGAATAAAGTTTTCTTGTTCCTATACGCCCACAAAAGAAACCCGCACGTACCTTTTCGCGACGCTGCATTATCGACAATAAATAGCAGCTTTCAACAGGTTTTATTGAATAATCTGATCGTTGATAAATTGTTCTCATTTGGCACAGGTCTGCTTTCACGGCCCTATCTCCAAAGGAGACGCTCGTCATCGCAACCTGGGCTTCTCGAAACGGCCAGAAGCGGACATTCAACTATTGCGTGACGATATTAATATGCACACCATTTCCTGCTAGATTGCTATCTTTATACGGGTAATGTAAACCAAACGGAGCTACCCAAGCCTAAGCCATCAGACTCAATCCATATTTTGCCACCATGTACTTCGATAATTCGTTTCACCAACGCTAATCCTACGCCGGTACCTCCCACATCAGCACTCAACCTCTCAAACAATCCGAAAACCTGGTCGTGGTATTCAGCATCTATACCAACACCATTGTCTCGAACGAAGCAACATATCATCCCATCTCTCTCGACA
>Ga0265309_10000111_pt1 | contig 27400 bp, 23 predicted proteins | sample Helome_FD_192492 | JGI IMG/M metagenome (GOLD analysis project Ga0265309, IMG submission 192492) | Marine sediment microbial communities from subtidal zone of North Sea - Hel_20160524 (Illumina Assembly) | ecosystem: Environmental > Aquatic > Marine > Subtidal zone > Sediment ...
TCCTCCTTCTTCGCCCTGGCCTTCGCGAGCTTCGCCCTGGCTTTCGCCTGCTTCGCCTTTTTAAGCTCCGCCTTTTTCGCCCTGGCTTTCGCGAGCTTCGCCCTGGCCTTCGCCTGCTTCGCCTTTTTCAGCTCCGCCTTCTTCGCCCTGGCCTTCGCGAGCTTCGCCTTGGCCTTCACCTGCTTCGCCTTTTTCAGCTCCGCCTTCTTCGCCTTGGCTATCATTGCCTTTTTTGCCTTGGCTTTCGCGAGCTTCGCCTTAACTTTCGCCTTCGTCACCTTTTTCAGCGTCACCTCCTTTTCTTTCTCGGCAGTTGCTCCGCTGGTGTCTTTCTTAAGTGCCTGTATTTCTCTATTCTTTTTTGGATCGATGCTCGTTATATCGGTAATAGCTGTTTTCATCTTGGCCTCCTCCGGCAAACATTCAGATTAACCTGTCAAGTTTTTAGTATTTCCGAGTAAAACTTGTTGATCTGCGTCAATAATGCCCAATTAGAGCCACGCCATCCTCGCAGAAGTCTGGCTCTTTGGCAAAGCACTGCTCGAATTGGCTGGATTTAGTAAGCGAAGAAAACGGGCTTAGCTTTCGCATAGAATTGAATATTAAACTCCCCCACTGCGCGGGTTATTCCCCTGGGCGTCTCTATATTGGCCGTTTTCCGAATCCCAATTTTCACTATAGAGCGTCCGCTAAAAGGAAGTGATAGACTGCTTTCGTTATGCCGTAATTAGGACCGGATGGAGAATTCGGTGTCGATCGAGAAAGTCGAGAACTGGTAGCCTGGACCAATCCGAGGTGCGACGATGACAGAAAAGATAACAGCAAAGCTCCTGGGCGGTACTTTTCCTCCGGGTGTATCATCGCCTTCCTACGACAGAAACTTGGTTAAGAGTTCCATCGTCCATATCGGTGCGGGCGGATTCCATCGTTCACACCAGCAACTTTACATGGACCGTCTTCTATCGGAGACCGGGGATTTATCCTGGGGTATTTGCGCCTCGGGAATAAGGGAGGAAGACCGCGCCCTCAAGGAGGCGCTGAACTCCCAGGATTGTCTGTACACCCTTGTCGAACGCGCCGACGAGTATGCGGAGGCCCGCATCATTGGGTCCATGACAGATTACGTCCTGGGTCATGACGATGTAGATGCGTTCACGCAGAAACTGGCTGCCCGCGAAACCAAGATCATCTCACTCACCGTAACAGGAGCGGGATACTATATCGACCAAAGAACCTCGGGGCTGAACCTCGAACACCCCGACGTTCGGCATGACCTCGCGTACCCCTCAGCACCCAGAACCATTTTCGGGTACCTAAGCCTGGCCCTGAAACGCCGAATGGTGAACAATGTTCCGCCTTGCACCATTATGTCCTGCGATAATTTTCAAGGGAACGGCAGCATCAGCAAGCATACCCTCCTCGCGTTCTGCGACGAAGTAGACCCCAGGCTTTCTAAATGGATCGACGAGAACGTGGCATTTCCGAACAGCATGGTGGATAGGATAACCCCGCTACCCACCGAGGAAACCAGGGCGTTTGTGAGGGAGCGATTTGGCCTTGAAGATCAATGCCCCGTCATGTGTGAGCCGTATATTCAGTGGGTAGTCGAGGACAAGTTTTCAAGCGAGCGCCCCGCTCTTGAGGAGGTGGGAGTTCAGTTCACCGCGGATGTGGCTCCCTACGAAAAAATTAAATTGAGGGTTTTAAACGCGAGCCACTCTCTTATCGCTTACCTTGGATACCTTTCGGGGCATCGATACATCTTCGAAATTGTCCGCGAGCCTCTCTTCACCGAGTACGTAACACACTTTTTGAACGAGGAAGTAACACCTCACCTGGACCCCGTTCCAGGTGTCGATTTGGCTGCCTACAAAAGAACCGTAGTGAAACGTTTTGGAAATCCTGCCATAAAAGACGAGGCGCTAAGGATTTGCATGAATGGGTCCTACAAGTTTCCCAAGTTCATTTTCCCCACCGTCCGCGATCGGCTCAAAACTGGCGGCTCCATCAAAACTGCCGCACTCAGCGTTGCAGGCTGGATGCGCTTCCTGGGCCGGGCGGCGGAGAAAGGGAGCCAAATTACGGTTCATGATCCGATTGCCGACATCCTCATTCAAAAAGCGAAGCAAGGCGGTGACGACGCTGAAGCGCTTTTGAGCCTCCGCGAAGTGTTTGGCGATCTGTCGGACCACGATCGGTTCAGGCAAGAAGTTCGTGCCTATCTGAAGCAGCTCTACGCCGAGGGGGCAGTCAGCACCATCCAGGCCTGTTTGCGATAAATTCACGGGGGTCCGCTCCTGGCCGAAACACGAAGCTCAGTTAACGTCTACGCGCCTCTGCTGAGTAGAAAACAAACCCTGAAATCAGCTTCCATGTCGCCTGGTGATAACTTCGGTCTCTCGCAACCAGGCCTCCACTCTTTCCAATCCCTCATCAAAATCAACGCGGGGGCGATACCCCAATTCATTACGGGCCTTTTCGACAGGAAAACTCTGGTTCGTCGCAAACAGTTCCACGGCCATTCGGGTCAATAACGGTCGGTGATTGATTTTCAACAGGCGGTAGCTACCTTCCATGGCCCAGCCAAGAGGGTAGGCAATACGGTATGGGACGGTTATGCGGGGATGCCGTGCGCCAAGCATATCGGCCAGTCGATTTACATAGGTTCGCCACGAAACCACTGAGTCGTCGCTTGCATTGTAGGCCTGTCCCAGGCCGGCCTCGGCATCAGCTGCCAGTAGCACCAGATCTACAACGTTGCTGACGTAGCCAAGACCCGCTGGCTTTTTGCCGGTGCCTATATGCACCATTTCACCTTTCTGCAGCAGGCTCACGATTTCACTGACGAAGGTAGGTGAACGTGGTCCGTAGATGGCAGCCGGGCGGATGACAGTGACCGGGAGACCATAGCGACAATGGTAATCCCAAACCAGCTTTTCACCGCGGATTTTGGTATCGCCGTATGGCCAGCCGCGAAGCCTGAATGGAGACTGCTCGTTGGCTGTATGATCAGGGTGGCCATACACATCGGTGGTACTGATGTGGATGAATTTCTCGATATGGGTAACCAGGCATGCATCCAGAAGGTTACGGACGCCCTCGACATTGGCGGCCTCGAAAGCAGCCCAGGAACCCCAGTCCGAAGCCAAAGCGGCACAGTGGTAGACACGATCCACTCCAGCTACAGCTGCGCTCATAGATGCTGGGTCCCCAAGGTCACCAGTTACCCGTTCAACACCCGGCCGCTCCAGCAGGCGGTTATCGCTGCCGGGGCGCACCAGGGCTTGTACTAACTCACCCCGGGCGACCAGGGCCTCAATGAGATGACTGCCGAGAAAGCCTGTACCACCTGTGACCAGATTCCGCATTACTCTCCATGTCATATGTAATGTGCTTACAAGTCCTACTATAAGGTTAAGGGCATTAGAACATACTCCCCCTTTATAACTGGATGTCAGTTACTGGCCGATCCCCGTCTGTGGAATTGTGATTTTGCAAGCTGACGACGCAGTGCGTTTTAGAAAAATGATTGATTTGATGTTTGCAGCACTCGGTCGAGAAGGTCCGCCCGGGGACGAATATAATCGGAGGGCCCGTTCCACTAATCTCGTAGTAAAGTTCTACGCCTGGCTCGGTTTCAAAGTATGATCCGTTACTCACATTCCCCTTTACGCTGCCAAAAATCACAGCCCAATGTGAAAGCAGTCAGTATACAACAGTTCAAAAACAGGTTTGAAATCAGGGGTACGCTTTGTATCTGGAAATTATCTAATTCAGATTCTACGCCAGTTAGAGAATCGGGCTACACTGCTACAGCTGGTCTGGCCAGTCGTAGTCGTCGGCTTCCGTCTTCTCGCGCTCCCAGCTGTACTGCTTACCTGGCGACTCAGGATCACGATGTCTTAGCAGGAAGGCCAGCACTATACCGATTAGCGCACCGCTTAAATGCGACTCGAAGGAAATATCATGCGCCCCGGGTAAAACACCCGAGATCATGCCACCATAAAGAAAAAATACCACCAGTGAGAATGCTATTGTGCGCCGCTCCCAACGAATTACGCCGACGGTAAAGACGAAGAACAACATACCGAAAGCGAGCCCGCTAGCTCCGATGTGATAAGCCTCCCGGCCAAATAACCAAACTGCGACGCCGACGCCGAGATAAACAGACGGGAGTAGCACTTTAGCTGCTCGCGGGTAACCGTAGAGAAGCATTGTACCCATTACAACTATCGGTGCGGTGTTGGCGAACAAGTGAGCAACGGAACCATGGATAAAGGGGGCTAAGACAATCCCGGCGAGACCGTCGGCCCGACGTGGATAAATACCGAACTGAGCAAAATCAAGCCCGCCAAGATACTCTACAAGTTTCAACATCCATAGCAGCAGCGCGAACGACAGCGCGATTGCAAAAGCGATATATAGTCTCCGCGTATCGGCAGCGGTGTCGGGTCGATTTTGAATATCCATAAATTTGCAGTGCGTTGAAGATTATCAAGCGTGCGCGGTTGACCGGGATTTTTATTATTACATGACCATCTTAAAGTTTAAGGATTACTTCCTGCACTCAGCGAATAAAATTTTCTGCGGGTACCTTCCTGGCCGCCAGGCGAAGTCCGGGGGCGCGGTTGAGCGACGGGACGGGTGACAGCCCTTTTCTCGGACTCTTCGGCTTGTAATACAGTCACTGAACCATTACTGTTGACTCCGTTCGGTCCGTGAGATTCGACATGTCTATCATCGATACCCCTAACCAGTTGCCGTCGGTCGATCGCCTTTTAAACGATCCCGATGTCGCATCATTAGTGCGCGATTATGGTGCACCCCTCGTCACCCGGTGCGCACGTAATGTACTGGAATCGGCACGCCATCAAGTCCTGGCCGGAAAGCCGTTCGAGTCAGGTGAACTCGTCGATAATCTTGGTGAGGACGTCGCCGGGGCAGTCCGTCCGTCGTTGATACGGGTCATAAATCTGACGGGAACGGTGCTGCATACCAACCTGGGACGGGCCGTTCTACCCGCATCGGCGATCGCTGCCATGATAGAAGTCGCCCGGGGCGCCAGCAATCTCGAGTTCGATGTGATTACCGGTAAACGCGGTGATCGGCAGCAGCATTGCGAAGCCCTGTTATGTGAATTAACGGGAGCGGAGCGAGCACTCGTGGTCAACAACAATGCGGCGGCCGTATTGCTGACGCTCAATAGCCTGGCCTTGCGCAAGGAAGTCCCGGTGTCGCGCGGTGAGCTGATCGAGATCGGGGGTGCATTCCGCATGCCGGACATCATGGCAAGGGCGGGTTGCAAACTCGTGGAAGTGGGTACGACCAACCGTACCCATGCGGAAGACTTCAACGCGGCGATGGGTTCAAGAACCGCGTTGCTGATGAAGGTTCATACCAGTAACTACGAAATTCAGGGATTCACCAAAGGCGTCACAGGAGCCGAACTCGCCAGCATCGCACATGCGCATGAAGTGCCTGTGGTGACCGACCTGGGAAGTGGCACGTTGATCGATATGGAAGGCTATGGCCTGCCACATGAGCCTACCGTCCGCGAGGCGTTGGCTGCCGGCGCCGACCTGGTGACATTCAGTGGAGACAAACTGCTCGGGGGGCCCCAGGCCGGTATCATCGCCGGCCGCCGTGACCTGGTCGAAAAAATTAAACGCAACCCGATGACCCGCGCCATGCGGCCCGACAAGATTACCCTGGCGGCACTGCATGCCGTGCTGCGCTTGTACACCAATCCATCGCACCTCGCCGAAGAGCTTCCTACCCTGCGGTCGTTGACCCGCGACGTGACCGAGATCGAGCAGTTGGCAGTTCGCCTCGCCCCGATCGTTCAAGGTTATTGTGACGATTTCCAGGTCACCGTTGACCGTACCCAGGCTCAGGTCGGCAGTGGCGCATTGCCAATCGATCGACTGGATAGCGCCGGCCTGAAGCTGACCCGGCCTGGCGTACGTCGGTCCGGCAAAGCGCTGAAGATGCTGGCCAGGACGTTCCGTGAACTGCCGATACCGGTTATCGGACGCATCGCCGATGATGCGCTGTGGTTCGATCTGCGTTGCCTCGAGGATGAAGCGGAGTTTGTCGACAACCTGCAAGCGCTGACGATCTGATGATCATTGCAACGGCAGGACATGTGGACCACGGCAAGACCGAGCTCATCAAGGCATTGACGGGTACGGATACCGATCGCTTGCCCGAGGAGAAGGCTCGAGGCTTGTCGATTGACCTGGGATTTGCTTATCAATCCTTACCTGACAATACGGCTTTGGGGTTCGTCGATGTACCGGGCCACGAGAAATTTATCCGTAATATGCTGGCCGGCGTCGGCGGCATCGATCTGGGTTTGCTGGTGGTAGCGGCCGATGATGGCGTCATGCCGCAGACACGCGAGCATTTTGCGATTCTGGACTTGTTGGGTATCGATCAACGTGTCGTCGCGATAACCAAGATCGATCGGGTAGACGACGAGCGTATTCTGGAGGTCCAGGATCAGGTAGAGACGTTGCTCGGTCATGCCGAACATGAGGACATTGCCGTGTATCCCCTGTGTGCACCGGACAATGAAGGTGTTGACGCGCTGAGGAATGCTCTGCTTAAGCGGGCGCAAGGCCTGAATGGCCGGCCTGCCGATGGCCATTTCCGCATGGCGATAGACCGGGCGTTTACCCTCAAAGGGGTCGGCCTGGTCGTGACCGGCATGGTGTTCGCCGGTGCGGCCAGCGTCGATGACAACCTGCTGGTGTCTGCCGATGGATCACAGGTTCGAGTACGCGGGATTCGGGCGCACAACGAGGTGGCCGACCGGGCACAGGCCGGCGAGCGTTGCGCGATCAACATCGTCGGCCGTGGCGTCAGCGAAGGCTCTTTGCATCGCGGCAACTGGTTGATGCATTCAAATTTGTACGCGCCGAGCAGAAGAATCGACGTCGACTTGCGCGTGCTCGAATCCGAACCCAGGTCATTGAAACACTGGACACCGACGCATTTGCATATTGCTGCGGATCACCTGGCGGCACGCGTCGCGATCCTTTCTGGAGGAACCATTGCTGCAGGTGACCGCGGGTTAGTGCAACTGGTGCTGGAGCAGGATACGTTCGTCGTTCACGGGGATCGTTTCGTGCTGCGTGACCAGTCCGCTCAACGTACGATTGCCGGCGGGCATGTGATCGATCCCTTCTCCCCGAAGCGTGGTCGGGCACGACCGACCCGGATCGCCGCATTGCAAGCCATGAATCATCGTGACCCGGGCGAGGTACTCGCTGCACTGACCGGGATCAGCGAAGTCGGGGTGCCGCTGACAGCTTTCGCTGTCGCACACAATCTTCCGGCACTTCAATTGGATGCAATCATCGAATCGTTTTCACTGCGAAGGGTTGGGCGTCAACCACAGGAGTGGATCTTCAGCGCCACTCGATGGCAGGACTTGCTCGACCACATCGAAAATGCTGTCGGACTCTTTCATCGGTCCATGCCAGAGCTCCCGGGTCCCAGTCTCAGGGACATCCAGTTAGCCCTGAAACCCCATGTCGAGACCGCCATACTTGAAGAAGCCGCCGGATACCTGGTGAATGAAAAGCGCCTGGGTGGACGGGGCGCACGGTTTCATTTGCCATCGCACGTGATCCAGGTCTCCGCGCGCGACCGGCAACTCTGGGCGCGAGCAGCGGCCAGCCTTGCGCCGGATTCGGGTAGTCCGCTGAGCCTGCATCAAGTGGCGGAAGTGCTGGAGGTCGACAGGAAAGTCCTCGAAACATCTCTGCAGAACGCGGTCAAGATCGGCGAGATGGTGTTGGTGACAAAGAACCGTTACCTGCCGACATCTTATATGACGCGCCTGGGGTACGCCGCCGAAACATTGGCAGAGAAAACCGCCGGGGGTTTCTTCACCGTGGCCGAGTTCGTCGACCACAGCAAAACGGGGCGAAACTTTGCCATCGATTTATTAGAATACTTCGACCGCCTGGGGTTTACCGAACGGTCAGGCAACAACCGCCGAATCAGGCGTCCTGCCACGACAGTCTTCGCAGTTGATGAAAAGGGTTCATGAGGAAGAGGATCGCACCCCGGTGGGGCGCCTGGATTTCAAATCCGGTGAGGGGCGTACCACGTCCCTGGTGGGTTCGACTCCCACGCTCTTCCGCCACATCCCGTGCAACGTTGACAACTGGCCTGTTTGCCCGGGACAGGTTGATCGGCTAGTATCTCCGCATGATTGTGAAGCAATGTGCATCTCTAAAACATGAATGCTTAACCTGCCACGGAGAGAACGGCTGACATGGTGCGGCTTGCCGACGTCCCCGAACCCGAACGCAGCTACATGGCCGGGCTGGAATGCCTGCCCTATGCGCACAAACCGTTTACCCCGGCAGTTGCCCCCGGGCAGCGACATGTTGCAATCGTTTCATCTGCAGGACTGGTCGTTCGCGGGCAACGCCCGATGCTGGGGAATGATACGGGTTATCGCGCCATCGCTGCGGATGTAGCAGGCAACGATATTCTGTGTAGTCATGTTTCCGTTAATTTTGATCGCAGCGGCTTCCAGCAGGATCTCAACGTCATGCTGCCGCGCGATCGATTAAACGAACTCGAAGCCGAAGGCAGTATCGGTAAAGCAGCCGATACCCATTACGCCTTCATGGGCGCAACTCATCCTGATCAACTCGAAGACAAGGCCCGTGAAGTCGGCAGATCGATGCTGGCGCTGGGAGTGAATACCGTCGTCCTGGCGCCGGTGTGACCCAATTGCACGCGCGCCGTGAGCGGGCTGGCCCATTTCCTCGAAGATGAAGGTCTGTCGACCGTCGTTGTCGCCCTGGTGCGCGAGCACGTGGTGAAGATGCACCCACCGCGGGCGCTGTGGGTACCGTTTGAATTGGGCCGCCCGCTTGGGACACCCAACGATATTGAACTGCAACAGCGGGTATTGAAAGCGGCACTGGCTTTACTCGATGAGCCCGGTTCGGAACCGCTGCTGAAAGACTATGCGGAAGAAGCAAGCTTCCGGGATGGTGATGTGAACTGGGCCTTTCCCGGCCAACTCGATACCGAATCCGTCATGGATGAAGCCAAGCTTGTGTTGCCAGTCTGGCATAAGGCTCAAACACGTATCAACCGAACCACAACCGGAATCAGCGGCTTGTCACCGGAAGTCGCAGTCGAGTATATCGATCGTTACCTTTCGCCTGATCCGATGCCGAATCCGAAAGGTATGGCGCCGATATCCCGCGCGCGCTTTGCCGTCGACGATATCAAGGCGTTTTATTTTGAGGCAGCATTAGCCAGCGGTGGCCGGCCATCCTCTTTTCAACTGAATGAATGGTTCTGGAAACAAACCCGGGCCGGCAGGATGATCCTCGATTTCCAGGAGGCCGCCCGTGTCGCTGATGACAGGAAACTGCGAATGATTTCGGGCTCCCTGGTTCCCGCGGAGCGAACTTACGCGTATTTGCAAAACACTGACGAGGAATAAGGCAGGTCGATAAAACAATTGGCTGGATGCTGACTTACCAGGAGAAAATACATATCAGTGAACAATTGTTTCCAATATTTGCGAAAATTGATCTCTGACAGGTATTTTTTCTGACCACTGATTTCAAATGGTAAGACCTGTCACCTTTCAACCCTCTGTCGCCACACCAATACGCTGGGCCAGGTAATCCCGAAAATGTTTCGCCACGTCTTCACCGTCGATATCTTCGGCGACGGTTAGCTTGCCGCCCCCGCTATCGACGGCATGAATTTTATAATGCTCGATCTTGTCGGCACCCTGTCCCGTGCTGCCCGAACGCTTGATAGCCAGGTGCGAAATATCGCCTCGCTGCAATTGGCGACGGTAAACGGGGAAGACCAACAAGCGCCGCAGCACCGAGACCTCGCCGGGCTGGATGCTGACACTCAAATTGTTGAAGGGCAGGTAAACGGTTGCACCGGCCGCCACCAGCGCAACCAGGAAGAAGGGAATGCTGAAGATTGCGATAAATATTCCAAACAGGCCACCACTCATCATATCGATCATCGAGTAACAGGCAAAACCGAAACCCGCGGCGAATATCGCGGCAAACAAGGTTAGGAACTTGTTGCGGAACATCGGGTATTTGAGGTGAATTCGATTGCCTTCCCGGCGCAAGCGCAGCGCGCGTGACAAGCCTTCGATATCGAATTGACCGCTGGCGATTGCCAGCCCCGCGGCATCGGCTTCCTGTTTGCGCACCGCCGCGGCCTGGGCGCTGACATCGTGACTGATATTGTGTGAAGTCTCGCCCGTCGCAAACACCGGAATGTTGTAACTGCGATTCAGATCGATACCCGGAACCTCGGCGCTCACGCTCAGGCGCCAGAAGTGGTAGGCGCCGCTTTGCTCGACATCGGCCTGCGGCAAGTCTTCCGGCACGTCGAAGCGAAACGCCAGGTTAACACCCTCGATGGCATTGTCGATTTTGGGTTGTCCGCGTTCGACCCATTTGATCGACTCACGGCGCGAGCGGTTTTTGCCACTGCCGGAGACGTAGCTGTAAACACATTCCAGTGTTACCGATAGATTTTGCGCTTCCCTGACGCGCCGGTAGTCCAGATTTTTGACCTGGATATGGCCGCCGACATGCCCGCCTATCGCGCCGGGAAAAGGGTCCATGGTGAACAAAACCCTGCCGAAACGGCGGTATTCCAGGGTACGGTGAATGGCCTTGTAGATGAGGAACAGGCCCACCGCCGGGAACAAGAGGATCAGCAGTGCAGCATAGTTATCCTGTGCCAGCTCGCGTGGCAGTGCCAACGAAGCCGGGATACTGACTCCATTCCAGACCACCGCAAATCCCCAGAAAAACAACATACCCTTACCGGCATCGGATTTTATGCGCGCATCTTCCCAGCCTTTGCGGCTTTGCCAATCGGCCGGCGGGGCCTCGTCCGGGCGAGGCGCCTGTGATTCGGCGTATTGTTGCTGACAATACTCCAGAAACCCCAGGTTGGTGGACCCGTCCGCTTGCGCCTGCTGCCAGCGCTTGCGCAGGTCCCATAAAGACGGCCGTCGGCGTGCCGGAATTTTGTTCGAACTTCGAATACTGGCGTAGATCACCGCGAGGCCGATGATAATGAAAAACGCGCAAAAACCGCTGACCAATGCGAACAAACCCCAGCGCATATCGCGGTCGATGACGGCTTCCGCAGCATTAAACGGATTAACCCAGATCCGCATCGTGTCGCCGCTGCGTTTTACCCGGCCGAGAAACGCTTGCATATCCCGGTGCCAGGAGCCAATGTTGTCTGTAAATTCAGTGACTCCCGCCCGCTTACCACGGTAACTGACACCACCGATATCGTAACGGTAGTGCACGCGGGTCTCGTTTTCCGCGGCGGAGAACGAAAGCAGCTGGGCATCGGTGGGCTGCCAATTCTGCATCTCCTGCCAGTTTTGCCACATCGGTAACGCGGTTTCCGACAGCATAAAAAAGCCGCCGCCCGCAAAAAACAACCCGAATAGCAGGCCGGGAATCATGAGAAGTCTGCGCATGGCTTATTTAATAGCCGTAAATAGGTATTCTGTCTCCAGATTTCCCCGTCGGGGTTTCATGCCCTGGTTCGCGCTTGCCGAGGATTCTTCCCACGCTAACGCCGGTAATTAACAATCAACCCCCTTCAAAGGCAGACAGGATAGTCAGGGTTGTTTGGTCCGTGATGCTGGACTCGTCCCATTTCTCGAGCGGGATCACAGTGTCGGTATCCATTAAAATGAGTCCGGTGGCATCCTCGATGCCAACAGATTTTAATAGTACACGCACCGAAGTCGGTGTTTCCACGTCGATTTGCAGTCGGTTTTTGCCGTTGAATCGCGGGGGTTGGTCGTCCCCGAACCCGATCAGCCTGATCTCGATTGCCATACTGTTTCCTACAACTCGAGGCGCGCCAGGGTTTCATCCAGCGGTACGCCTTCCTGATCCCAGCCCCGCAGCGAATAATACTCTGCAAGCATTTGCGATATATCTGCCACCTGGCCGTCGGCCGCCCCACCGACAGCGGGTTCAGTCGTAGTGCGCTCGGGCAGGCAATCGTCGGCGCGGGTGAAGCCTGCAGCCAGGTTGAACTGGCGTTCGAGATTCCAGATACGCTCACCGACAACCTGCATACGCTCGAGATCCCAGTCACCCTCGCAGGCAGCGTCGAGCATATGTGCCAGGTGCTCTGGTGGAAACATGACGTTGGTGAACATGCAGATACCGGAACTGTCAATTGCGCCGGCCAGATCCTGGGTGGATTTCACCAGTTCGGCCTTGCCCTCGGTGGTGACGTTGGCAAAATCGTGCAGCAGCGGGCGCGCGCGCATATGGCAGCAACCGCGATTCGAAGTTGCATAGGCCAGCGCCATACCCTTGAGGGCACGAGGATCGTAGCCCGGAAACTCCTGCCCCTTGACGGTCATCGACAATTCCGGTCGGCCATACTTCGCACACAAGCGTGCCGCACCGAGCCCGATATCGGCGCCAATGCCTTCACCGAATGCGGTCAGCTCGGCAGCGCGAACGAGCGCCTCGGCGTTGCCGAAGGTTAACTCCAGCCCTTCAGTATCGGTCAATGTAATAGCGCCTTCTTCGAACAGTTCCATGGCAGCAGCGATAGAGACGCCCAGCGAAATCGGATCCATGCTTTGCTCATTACACAGGAAATTGACGTAGTTGATGGCGTCGAGATCGTCGATGCCGCACATCGGGCCGAAGGCAAAAGCGGTTTCGTACTCGAGCCCGCCCGAAGGGGGTTTATAGCGGCCACGGTCACCACCTTGGGGGTCGTCACCATTGACCAGCGGCGAGGTCGGATCGATGGTGGCCACACGACCACAACCTATGGTACAGGCGAAACAGGCTTTATTGCCCTGCAGGCTGGGCTTGCCATCGCTGCGGCGCGGCACTCGCACCGCGTCGGCATTAATCGATTCGACCCCTTCGAACTGCACGTCACGGCCATTGCGCGTGGGTAACGAACCGAACTGGTTGGTCACGTCCATCATGTTGTGCGTGCCACGGCTGGTGAAGCGTTGACGCACAGGGCTGGGTTGCAAAACCGCCATGGTCCTGGATACGGCCTCGCGAAACGCCTGTGGATCAGCGACCCGGACGCCACGGGTACCGCGCACCGCGATGGCTTTCAACTGCTTGGACCCCATTACCGCGCCGACGCCGGAGCGACCGTAGGCACGATCCATGTCGTTAACGATGCAGGCGAACTTGACGCCCACTTCGCCGGCGCGACCGATGCTGGCAATTTTGGCCTGCGGTTCCTGCAACTCACGGCGTAACCAGGGTTCAGTTTCCCAAACAGACCGACCCCACAGCCTGTCTGCGGGCCTGATTTCAGCGTGATCGTCGCGAATCCACAGGTAGACCGGTTGCTCGGCGCGACCTTCGATAATCAGCAAATCGTAACCTGCCATCTTCAGCTCGGCGCCGAACATACCGCCGGTATTGGAGGCCGCGATGGCGCCGGTTAACGCGCCCTTGGTGACCGCCGAGGAACGTCCCCCGGTGGGCGCCGTGGTCGCGGTCAGCGGGCCGGTGGCGATGATCAACTTGTTCTCGGGTGACAGGGGGTCGATCCTGGCGTCGACTTCCTCGACCAGGTATTTGCTGCCGAGACCACGCTGTCCAAGATAAGCCTGCGCCCAGTCCTGATTCAGCGCTTCGCTGTTGCAGCCACCGGTCGTCAGGTTCACGCGCAATACGTTGTTTTGCCAGGCCACGGAAACTACCTCGGTTAAGTTTTTTGAGATGCTAGCATAGAACGCAGCAAGGGGCTGATCATGGCTATTGTCAGGAGATAGTACGCCTGTTTACCGGGTGCCTGGCTATTTGTCCTAGAATTACGAGGATAAATGGGAATCGGTAAAATATCTTCTCGGTCTCTGCTTCATTTACAACATCCTCCACTCTATATTTAGAGATTAGGTGTTGCGTCGATCAATTGAAATCGCAACCCATCTCAGTCATTCGTCAACGTTGGCGGTAAGTGGACCAATGCAAGGAGCGCACCGACGCGGCATTGGGTCCACTTGAACGCCCTTGTTAGGCGGCGCGCAACTCTCTCGGTTGGACCTCAATCTCTGATCTGGGACATCCACCACTCAGATCTCTCAGTATATCCCAGGAATCAACCGATAGCGCACGCGTCGTGCATAGTCTCGATAGCCCAGTAACTCTTCCTGTAAAGTCTGGTCTTCAAGTACGGTTCTAATCACCGCGATGATTGATGCTACCGCCGCAGGAATCAGTGTCCATACCGAGCCCAGAGCAAGAACAATACCGAACAGTGCAAGAATATTTCCGGCATAACCCGGATGCCGCACAAACCGGTACGGGCCACTGTCACACACCACATGCCCTCGATCCGTCTGAATGCGCACCACGCTGGAGAAAAAACGGTTCTCTGCCAATGCCCATGCAGCGAAAGCGTATCCGAGCGAGATCAAAATGAAGCCAATCACGATGAGCCATAGCGGAAATTCGGAGGACCAGTTATAGCGGTGGTCCAGCCCTGCTACAATGACCATAGGAAACCCGATACTCACCGCCATCAGTGGAGCAAGCACTTTGTCCCAGGCTTTTGCGTTCTGGATATTTTCAATATTTTGTCTTTCGGATGTTAATCCGGGATGTCGTTGCTCCGCCCACATGCGCCCACCAATACCAGCGGCCAAGATCAGCATGGAATATAGCCACGCTTGCCACCAGCCGAGGTCCCCACCGCATATGAATAAAATCAGCGGGATTAGGAGATACACCACAACTAATCTGAGCCACTGGCGAGGGGATACTGTTTGAGCTGCCTCTTCATTAACCGTCTTTACTGAGATGTCATTCCCCAAATAAAATGGATTTGAGTGTGTGCCTAACAGGTGATTATGTGACACACGATTATTGACATATGTTACACGCGCGAAAATTGTGATATGTGACTGTTTGTTCTCATATCCTTTCATGGATTACTTGGTTCATCAATGACTCCTGTTGGCCGGAAATTGACTCCTGCCAGGGTTTTATGAGTGTCCGCTTGCGAGAAAACAGAAGCACATGCGCAATAAATCAACGGCGATAATCGACTCAGTTCAGCTGTGCGGTTCAACGTGGATAGAAACGTCATGTATATTGAAACGATCTGCCAACAGGATCTCGAGTTTGTCCGCAATTTCATGAGCGGCTACTGTAGGCAGCTGCGCATCTACCTCGATTACGAGATCCACTGCACGCGCCGAACCCACCCAACGTGAACGGACTCTGCGTATTGCACGCACACCATCAATACTTTGTACTGCCGCACGTAGCTGCTCTGCCTCGATTGCCCGCTCATCCAATAAAACCGGGAGGGTTTTTTTAAAGAGTTCAAAAGCTAGATAGAGTATCAAGCCCGCAACTACCAGGGCACATAATTGGTCTATCCAGACCCAGCCCATTGCAGATAATTGCCAACCAACAATAACACTGGCGGTAATCAGTACATCGGAGAATGTGTGATTTGCATCTGCTAACAGGATGTCAGATTTCAATCGCTTGGCCCAACTGCGCTGCCATGTCGAGACAACAATATTAATTGTTAATACGCCGAACATTAACCCAAGCTCTAAGCGACCGGTTGTTATTTTAGTTGTTTCGCGAGTAATGGCGTGTAAAACCAGTTCAAAAGCCAATATCGCAAGCAAAGCGGCTAGTCCGAATACAGCGACTGTCTCGAACTTACGATGGCCATAAGGATGTTTGGTATCAGCAGGTTTAGCAGAATGGCGAGTTACAAGCCACGCGACGATATTATTGATGATGTCAGTAAGTGAGTGAACAGCATCGCCCAGCACCGCCAGCGAGCCAGTAAATATACCAACTACCAGTTTAATGATTAGGACAGTGAGGTTGGCGAGTCCTTCGATGAGGATAATGCGCAGTATTTTGGTATCACGCTGATCCATACAGCCCATCATAAGCATTTTGCCCTGAATAGCTCGTAACAAATAAAACGATACTTTATAGATATATCCAAATGTCAGGTTATGGCCGATTCGAGAAGCCTGGGGAACGGTTTTCAGCGTCTGCTTACGAGAAAACAGACCCTCGCCATGTGAAAATAGACTTCTGAGGTCGACCCAGAATCGACAGCCATACACCAAACATCGATTCTAAGGCCATTAAAGCCCGGTAAAAGGGTGGTTTTACAGCCCATCTTGAAGCTATAAGGGAGGCAGGGTAGAAAATTAACCCGTTATTTACGGCGTAAATGCCGATAAAAGCGATACTCCGCTTTCTTGTGAAATTCAAATATAAAACCCCCTGAGAAGCTCTCACTCCACAGGGGGCCAGGAAAATGTTCAACATCCGGAGAAATTGAACCACACTCAGCATCCTTACTACACCTAAAATACAAAAACTACGTAATCAAGTAAATTTGCCAAGCCGCGTCTAGGGTTCTTCGATTTTTTCCATTATATTAATCGAGATATGAGGCCACCGGATTAAACCGGGTACCCCATCTCGTCGGGGAAAGAAATCCAGGAAGATGAATTGCGAGTAAGCGAGAATAAGTTTTGGCTTACCCGTCTTTTCATCGATTTGATCCAGTTCCATAATCCAGAATGTTGATCGCATCAAAGCCGCATCTGCCTGTCGCTCGACAAAGGGAATATTTACGATTCCTGCCTCCAGCACATCCGTTTCCATTTTCAGCTCTGTTGTACGTGCAACATTCACCGGTGCGCCACCCTGGAGCAACAGGTTTGCATTGGATGGGTTAAATCCCGGAAAATTAGGCACTTGCACTACACCCGTGAAAGGATTCTTCGTAAAGGTATTGTATGGAAACAAATATGAATTCGGCGCGGTCGCCGCGTCCACGGCTTCCGTGATATCGTCAGCTGTAACACCCTCAGGAAATCCACTGAGATTTGGGATGTTCGGACGGCCGTCAAACTCCCTCGAAACTCCGATGGCTGTAGCCGAGTTACCGTGTGGTATTGTCGCCAATCGCGCAATATTGAAGCCATTGACCGTCTGTTTTTTCATATGGAGAAAAAAGCCTGGTTCATGGTGGATTGGCAGCATCTGATCTCCAGCAATTCCACTTTCTGACACATCCTTGGCAACGATCTGTTTGATCTGCTGCTGATAATCAAGCGCCGCTACTTCTTGATCAGTATTTTCCGCTGGTCTTTCGTCTGAGATCCCGCGATTGGGCACTGCATCATCAACTTTATCGAAACGTAGTACCTCATTATACTGATTCATCAGCAGCCTGTAGTTGCGAAACTGCCCTTCTTCGGCAAATGGCAATGCAATCAGATTCCATCCTCGTCCATCAAAAGGGCTCTTACCCTGGCCATTTCGGGTGCCTTCACCCTCGAAAGGATCTTCCGTTCGATGCTCGGGTCGAATATTTGCCCATGTACCTGGCAGTAATTTTAAAGGTCCAAGTGCATCATCTTCCCGCCCGTAGGGAGGTCGGATTACCCGTTTGCTATCGACGATATTTGGTGTGTAGTCGGTCATGTGATCATCTCCTTGAATCAGTTCTAATAAAGATTGACGTTTTCATCCGATGAATTGGACAGCTAATCCAAGGAAGAAACGCCACGACGTTTGATCGAAGCACAGGAAATATAAGCAACCTGTCTCGCCTTGTATGTGGTATTTCCCACACACCAATAAGGCCGTCCCATTCAATAAAGAAAAAGCATATTTAATTCACCAGGTGAAAACTGATGATCCACTGCGATAAATCCGACTCTGATTCCGCAATCGCCCTGATATTTTCCAGACTCCGAAACCAGTAAAAGAATAGAGGCTTGCCGTTAACCTGGGTGTCCGAAACTGGCCGATTCCTGCAGCCTGCACTGGGCCAAAGGGGTCGGTGACAAATGCGAATGATTATCAGTTGTCACCGACCCCTTTATTCGCTTTATTCGTGAAATTGAAGACTACTCTTTACATATCACCTGACCATTCAGTGTTACTCGATAACAATTTGAATTCGCATGAATTAACTCTGAGAAAGTTACAATACCGTTGTCATCGAAATCCAATTCTTTAAAAGAAAGAGGAGTTTTCACTAATAAATATAAGTACAACGCTGGAACCAAGATTACTATCATCACCCCAATTGTTGCCAGTAAAGCTATCTGTTTTTTCTTAAACCACATCACAGTAGAAATAAAGGTCGCTTGCCCGTAGCAGAATTAATGTAGCGCCTGCAGGCTAAACTCTCATCGGTGCTGGAGTAATTACCATACCACTAATGCGCGATAATTTTAGGATAGTTTTGGGCAAAGCAGTCGCTCAGAATTAGATTATCAGAGGCAGCAACCGACCCAAAGCAGACAATTTTAGTGGTACTTGTTAGCCGCGACATATCGCAAACAAGAATGTACTGAACTAAACTGTAGATATTGACACAAACCTAAATATCGGTATATTTCGATATATGAATTTCGAAAAAGCAATTACTGCTCTCAACAATCCTACGCGGCGCAGAATTATCAGCTGGCTCAGGGACAGGTCAAATTTTCCGACGGCGTTACCGGAACACGCCGATGCGAAAGGCGTTTGTGTGGGATATATCCAGGAAAAGGCCGGGTTATCGCAATCCACAATTTCGAACTACATGGGAATGTTAAAAGATGCCGGGCTGGTTGATTCCGAGCGTCACGGGCAATGGACCTTTTATAGCCGTAATGAAGACGCTATTCGAGCGTTCGTTGCTGCCGTAGAAGACGAGCTTTTATTGCCCTAAGGAATACAAGACAGCGCCATCAGTAACCGAGTTTCATGGCTTTTTTATATCGAGAAATATAAATATCTCTTTGGAAAAATAAAATGACACAATCATATGACGTACTGCAACAACCGCTGGAACTGCCTTGCGGAGCCACTTTAAAAAATCGACTCGCAAAATCGGCAATGTCGGATTCGCTTGGGGACGGTGAAGGCAATCCCACTGAAGCTCAGGCTCGACTATACGAAAGGTGGGCGGAAGGCGGAGCTGCTGTGTCTGTCATCGGTGAAGTGCAAGGGGACCCTCGCTACCCGGAAAAACCGGGGAATCTGGTATTAGGGCAGCAATCCAATCAGCAGGCGTTACAGTCATTAGCCAGTCGGGGCGTGATTAATGACGCCCACCTCTGGCCGCAACTCAGCCATGCCGGGGCTCTTTCGCACCTGCCGATTAGCAACCCAAAGGGACCATCAGCGCTGGATTTACCAGGTCTTCAGTGTGCTGCAATGTCTATAGAAGAAGTACAGGAACTACCGGGCATGTACGCAAGAACTGCAGAATTTGCAAAGAATGCCGGATTTAGCGGCGTCCATATTCATGCTGGCCACGGATTTTTGCTCAATCAATTCCTATCTCCATTGTTTAACCAGCGGAACGATGGCTACGGCGGTTCGATCGAGGCACGATGCCGTATCGTGATAGAAGTGATAGCGGAGGTACGACGGGCCGTCGGTCCTTCGTTTCCCGTAGGAATCAAGATCAATTCAACCGACAAACTGGAAGGCGGAATAACAAATGATGATGCTTTGGAGGTAGTGCGTATTCTCGATCAATCCTCGATCGATCTGATTGATATTAGCGGAGGGACCTACTTCCCCGGAGCAAAAGCAAGCTCCGAGAGCACGTCGGATGGGGGACCATACTTTCTTGAATTTGCCCGACGCGCCAAAGGGGTAACCCAGGTGCCGCTAATGTTGACGGGAGGTTTCGTAAAGCGTGAACAGGCAATAGATGCAATAGTGAGTGGCGCTGTTGATATGGTGAGTTTAGCGCGTGCTATGGTTCTTAATCCTCGACTTGCGGAGGTCTGGTTGACTGCGGAAGGTGGCGATCCTGAGTTCCCGATCTTTGATTCTCCTCCTCGAGGCGGAGTGACGGCATGGTATACCATGCTAATTACTGCATTGGGTGAAGATAGCGAGGATACATTCACGCTGGATCCTCATTCTGCGTTGCGCATTTTTGAAGAGCGAGATGCACAGCGTTGTACTAAATGGCAGGAGAAATTTTCATGAACTGGGAAACAATTAATGCAATTTTAGAAGCCGTCGGTGTAATTGCAGTCGTCATTTCACTGCTGTACCTGTCGTTCCAGGTTCGGTTCGCGAGACTTGAGGCGGCAGATGCATCTCGAACTGCCAGATCCGTCGGCGTACGTGAAAACGTCCTCACAATGGCGAACAATTCCGAGCTTAGTAAAAACTGGATGAAGTCATCCAACCTAAAATCGGAGTATGAAACACTCGGGTCTGAGTTGAATGTAAGCGCAGATGGCGCGATTCAAGTCGATAACATGTGTCAAAGTTGGATGTGGCTTCATTGGGGGCAGTACAAATCGATTAAAACCGCTGATGATCTTTCAGAATTAAAAAACATTGTGTCAGTGTTTTACTCAGCACCACCGATGTTAAATTGTTGGAGAAAGAGTCCTTACGGTAAAGCGGTATTTGACGCTGATTATGTAAAATTCGTGGAAGATGCCATCTCAAAAGGTAAGGGATAACACATAATTTAAGTGACCGCTGCTGGCCGAACTCAGAAGCCCAGTTCGCGTTTTTCAGTGTCGGCTCTGGAGAAAAAAAACCCTTAACCCTCTGATATCAGCAGAAATGATCGGCACGCAGCCTCCGCTCCATCTATTGAACTTTAAAGATAAAGTGTCGCGCGGACCAGATTAACCCACCGATATTTCAAGGTCTGTCTATAGCTATTTCGATGGTTTGGATTTTATTATTATTGTAGTTAAAGATGGCATAGACATCACCCAAGTTAGAACATACTAAAAATTGCGAGGATGTCTTATCGTTGACAACGGGAGTTACTTTTATATATTTTTCAAGCAAACTTCTATCTGCACCAAGCTTGATCTTTTTTGCCCAAAGTTGCTCTGGAGAAGTAATAATAATTGAGTCAATGATGTCGCGCACGATAGTAATATCATATTTTGAATAGTGATATATTTGTGCTTCATAATATCCACCGTCATCTTCCCCCGTTGTAGTTTCCATGACAATGTATTTATCAACCTTACCTAGTGAGGCTTTGTTCATGCCCGGCAATAAACCGGAAATTGCTGCTTCGGATGATTTTATACAGGTATTATCATCGCTGGATTTTGCTGTATTACAAAAAATAAATAACATCAAAAAAGCCAATGATAATTTTAGTGACATTGTTTCCACCTATAACAGGTAACTAAGTGACGGATACGAATACTGGAGTATATTGCATGCACAAATATCGCAATACTCTGAAAATTGAGCTCGGCATATTCTCTTTCGAGTATTCCTACACCGAAATTCAAATCCGACCTCTTGTTATCCCTCTACCTCATGAAAACTCCAGGTCGTAGCTTGCCTGCCAGCGTGGTTTTACGAGCGCCTCCTTTGGAGAAATTTGATCCTCAAAAAAATTAATCAGAGGCAGTGAGATGACATTGAACGTGGTTACCCGTAAACATCTTCTCTAAATTGCTCCTGGATTTGATCCACTTTTTCCAGGTTTTGAATTAGCGCATTCACGCAATCTCGATCAAGTTTTTCACCCGCTAGTTTTTTGAGTTCCCCGATAGCATCTTCATTTGACCAAGCGTTTTTATAGGGTCTCGCGCTGGTTAATGCGTCAAATACATCTGCGACCGCAACGATACGAGCTTCAAGGGGAATTTGTTCACCCTTAATGCCGCTCGGATATCCCTGCCCATTGACAGATTCGTGGTGGAACTCGGCAATATTGCGCAGCATGTCCACATGCTCGATATTTTCAAGCCCAAAGTTTGCCAAAATCTCGTCCACCATTCTTTTGCCCAGATTCGCATGGGTGTGCATGACCTCGGCTTCGTTATCGTTTAGCTCATTGGGTTTGAGTAAAATCTCGTCTGGAATACCGATTTTACCGATATCATGCAGTGGCGAAAACATGAATATGTGCTCGATATAATCATCGTTCAGTTGGTATTTATCAGCGATAGAATTGGCAATTAACCGACAATACCGGGACATTCGATCAAGATGACTGCCTGTCTCCGGATCGCGTATATGAGTGATGTTACCGGTAGTTTTTACTGCGGCGGTCAACACTCGAATAGAGGTGATTTCATTGATCACCATTAATGAGATCAAATGGCCATACGTGTCAATCTGGCGCAACGTATTATCGTCAAAAACATCTTTTTTATCTGAATTAAAAAATATGAATCCAAAGAATATGCCGTTATTAAACATCGGCATGGTATAGCTGGCTGCATAACCGTACCGCCCCAGCCGCTTTGAATGCTCGCCTCCTTCCCCTTCAAAGGTAAGCATGTTGTTTATTACTCTCGGTACACCAGTTTTCAAAATCTCCTTAAGTGACGGGGCATCATCTATCAAAGTACTGTAATGGTCCAGCGGATTGTCATCTCCGCTACTGTGCATATAGGTCTTGAGTACGTTTGTCTCAGGATCATAAATCGCTATCGCAATGCGGACAATAAATGGGAACAGGTCGGAAATGGACTTGTGAGTTGCCTTCAGCTTGTCCTGTAGCGGAACGAGCTTGTTAAGCTCCTCGAGCACGTCGTTATGTATGGTCATGTATAGCTTGGGAATAAAGCATAGTCTGTTTGATTATAGTGCTTTTCCCGCTAATAATTTCTCGACGAATAAAGGCTAATTTTGTGCGCCGGTATCCAGCCTGCTAATCACCAGTATTTTCCTGAATCCCTCTCGGCAGCTGGTACGCATATTTAAGAGTCCGCTTATCGCCGAAGAATGCCTCCGGTATGGATTTTGCCAGTGTCGGCTTTCGGAGAATTGCGGGAGATTAATGACAAAAGAAACCCACCGGTTAGCGGCGGGTTAATAGGTCGATATAACTGACCTAAGGGTATTAATCAATATATCAAAGCACTACTCGACGAACAGAGACGGAGTTCACGGACTAACAAAGACAAGTTGGGCAAATGGCAGAAACTGGCCTACGATAATCCCACCCTGCCTTGGGTATGCCTTAATCAAGTTATCATGGCAAAACCGTCCTCTACCTTGCCCTATCAGCGTCAGAATCGATATAACTATGACTTGTTCGGCAACTTTGAGAACGAGTTATCATTAGACTGCATTTAACCCATTTGGGTGATGCACCCATGCATCGATTCCGATTAAGTTAAGACTACTTTTATCAGTGATTAATGTGATCCGTTCCGAATATAGTGGACTAAACGATATGATAGAAAAACCCTTCCACCCCGGTGCATATATTCAGGAACTACTTATTTGGCAAAAAATCAGCACTGCTGAACTATCCAATATTATTGGTGTTCCTGAGTCCGTAATCGTTGATGTAATGACGAAACGCCGAGGAGTAAACAAAGAATTTTCGAAGAACCTGGCTAACTACTTTGGTAACACTTCTCAATTTTGGCTAAGCCTCCAAGAATCATTCGATCGGGCAAAGGCAAATAACAAACAACCGAAACCAAATGAAATACGCCCTCATTAGGTTTTATGACTAGTGAAATTTGAGACCAATGAGCCTTTGTAGCCGAAGGTCTGTCCTTATGGTCAGTTAGGCGCGTTTATAATCGGCACGGAAATTTATGATTGACTGGATATCGAAGAAACACAGAGAGAAAAAACGTAAGGAAGCTCACGAGTGGCAACTGAAAAAGTCTCTCGCAGAAAAGATTTCGCAATATGAAGAATCTGGTAAATATTCAATCGATAATTCGACGGAAGACGAGTTCACGGAAGTATTCATCGACGGCAAAAGCCTTCGTGTGGCAAAAGAACAGATTACAATGAAAGGTGATTGAGTGGGGTTTTTATTTCTGCTGAGTGTCCGCTCGTGGCCGAAGATTGTCTCCTGGCCCAGCTAATTGAGGGTCTCCTTTGGAGATATCAGGCCATCAACCTACAACGATAGACTTTTGTAACCGACTCTTACGAACGTCACGTATCAGCAGTAAATCGCTGCGTAGCGGGCATTTTGTCTGACTGCAACGCCTTGTTGTGTGGCTTTCTCTTTTTATCATGTATTAACTTGTTGAAGTGGGATTACTAGATCCAGCAAATACATTGATATAGCTAGAGCCAGGGCAAATGATAAAAAAGACATCAATACGTCCCATCTTTGTTCAGCATCTTTAGCATTCCACGCCATCCCCAGCCGAATAATGAATTTCCTGCCTCTTTTTCGTTTACTGATTTGCTGAAAAATCGGCAAACAAATACCGAAGTAAACAATCGAGAAAATTATCAAGAGTGATATAAAGTGAATCTTCAAATCCCTCTGGGAAAAGCTACATAAAGCTCCGCATCAGCGAACCACCATAGGCTGGTCCGACTGCATGCGTTTGTTAGGCGCTTTTCCATAGCTCGTAAGTGTTTAGTGCTTCTGTAGCACACATATTCTCTTCGATTTCCTTGGCATACATAGCAATCATGTGCTCAATGAACTGCGCAATAAATTCTCTTTGCGAACTAGAACAGTGCTTAAGAAACCGGTTCTCCGTACCACCGTACTCCAAGTGAAAAAGTAGTTGTGCGAAATAAAAATCCTCGTTGGTAGCAGTGTCTAATGATAAGCGGACCAGAGCGGGGAAGTAGTATTCAATTCCCTCCGCTATGCAAAAACACATCGGGTCCCAGCCTGGATTGCCTAACTCGTTAATGCCTATTTGATCAATGGAACTTCCCAGCAGTGTTTCATCATGCTCGGCACATTCCGAGCAGTGCTCAAAATCGGTGAAGTGCGGTGGCTTCTTCACCTCAAACTTCTTGCTTGCTTCCTTTATCCAGTCCATCGTACTAATTGCGCCTAACGCCTCGCATCAGCGGTCAACAAAGCGCACAGCGAACACTTTGTCCGACTGCATGCGCTAGTTAGGCGGCACCGCTTTACCAAAGTGCCTTCTTGATGAGGAGACTCGAAAACAAATGATCGTAACTACAACCAACATTATTAGGGGCTTTAATTGTAACATCTATATGGTAAAGCTCGCCTTCAACATAGGTTTGGCAGAATCGCGAGCTACCGATTAAAATTTCAAGCGTGTCGTCACCGCAAGCTTCAAGAAATCGAAATGTTGACTGCCCCGGGGCTAGATTCCCAATTGTATGCGTGGTTTCACATGCTGAATAAGCCACCGCTGAGATTGGTCACCCGGCAAAGGGGTCGGTGACAAATGCGAATGATTATCAGTTGTCACCGACCCCTTTATTCTGGTTTTTCCCCTTTATTCTGGTTTTTCCCCTTTATTCTGGTTTTTCCCCTTTATTCTGGTTTTTACCCTGACCACACCGATGCAGAGCAGCGGGCAGCGGGCAGCGGCCAGCGGGCATGACAGCTTTAATTTGCACCGCCCCGGAATCGACCATCATTCCTGACCAACTTTCCAATCACGATTCGTGATATCGACAACAGCTGATGCAGATCAACTCAATGCCGGACAACTATTTGTAAGCTTCGGTAACTAAAGGAACAGTAATGCGGATTCTAGCGTCATTATCACGCCTGGTTGCAGTTCTGGCTGCACTGTTGATAACCGCGCCGGCCGGTGCCGACGAGGGCGGCAAGGCATACCTGATCGAGGTCGAGGGTGCGATCGGCCCTGTCATTCAGGAACTCGTCACACGCGGCATCGGCGATGCCGAACAGGAGCACGCCGCGGTGGTTATCCTGCAAATGGACACGCCCGGCGGCCTGGATCATTCAATGCGGGAAATCATCAAAACCATCCTGGACGCCCAGGTACCGGTTGTCACCTGGGTTTCTCCACCGGGATCGCGCGCCGCCAGCGCGGGCACCTATATCCTGTACGCCAGCCACGTGGCGGCGATGGCCCCGGCGACCAACCTCGGCGCGGCAACACCGGTGCAGATCGGCGGACTACCCAAACTGCCCTCCCCACCGCCGCAGCCGGGACAAGAAAAGCCGGTCGGCGACGGCAAAACCGATATGGAACGCAAGATTTTGAATGACGCGATCGCCTACATCAAAGGACTGGCGAGACTCAGAGGCCGTAATGAACAATGGGCCGAGCAGGCAGTACGCGAGGCTGCCTCCTTAAGTGCGGAGGAAGCGCTGGAGCTGAACGTCATCGACCTGGTCGCGGCCGATCTCAACGACTTGCTGAAACAGCTCGACGGGCGCGAAATCAATATCAAGGGACGCATCCTGGTGCTCGACACCGATGCCATGGTCGTCGAACGCATCTCCCCGGACTGGCGCTCCGAGCTGCTCGCCATCATCACCAATCCCAATATCGCCTTCGTGCTGCTGCTGATCGGTATCTACGGACTGATTCTCGAGTTTTCCAACCCCGGCGCGATATTGCCGGGCGTGACCGGCGTCATCTGCCTGTTGCTCGCGCTCTACGCGCTGCAGGTGCTGCCGGTCAACTATGCCGCGCTCGCGCTGATCGCCATCGGCATCGTGTTCATGATCTCGGAGATATTCGTCACCAGTGGCGGCATTCTTGGTATCGGCGGTGTCGCCGCGTTTACCGTCGGCTCGGTCATGCTGTTCGACGACGATTACCTGGCCGTGTCGATTCCGATGATCGGTGGCACCGCGCTGGTCGCCGCCGGCTTCATGCTGTGGATACTGAGGCGGTTCGCCACGCTCAGACGTGCCCAGGTGGTCAGCGGCGAGGAATACATGATCGGCCATGTCGGCACCGTGCGCGAGGCGTTCGACGTCCGCGGGCGGATCGACCTGGACGGCGAAAACTGGATCGCGGAGACCCGCGTTCCGCTGCAGGCGGGACAAAAGGTGCGCATCACCGCCATCGATAAACTGGTACTCAAAGTCGAACCGGCCGAGGAATCGTCCGAGGAGGAATAAACATGTTTTTACTCGAATACATTATGCCCGCGATCATACTTATAGCGATTCTTGCTTCTGCAATCCGAATCCTGCGGGAATACGAGCGCGGCGTGGTTTTTTTCCTGGGCCGTTTTCAGAAGGTCAAGGGACCGGGGCTTATTATCATCATCCCGTTCATCCAGAAAATGGTGCGGGTCGACCTGCGCGTCATCACCTATGACATCCCGACCCAGGACATCATATCGCGCGACAACGTGACCGTGCGGGTCAGCGCGGTATTGTATTTCCGCGTGGTCGACCCGGAACGCGCGATTATCCAGGTGGAACAATTCTTCGAGGCTACCAGCCAGCTGGCACAGACCACGCTGCGCTCGGTGCTGGGCCAGCACGACCTCGACGAAATGTTATCGCAACGGGATAAGTTGAACGCTCACATTCAGAAAATCCTCGATGAACAGACGGCTTCCTGGGGAATCAAGGTCACCAATGTCGAGATCAAACATATCGACCTGAACGAGAGCATGATCCGCGCCATCGCCAAGCAGGCCGAAGCCGAACGCGAGCG
>Ga0265309_10000112_pt1 | contig 27328 bp, 27 predicted proteins | sample Helome_FD_192492 | JGI IMG/M metagenome (GOLD analysis project Ga0265309, IMG submission 192492) | Marine sediment microbial communities from subtidal zone of North Sea - Hel_20160524 (Illumina Assembly) | ecosystem: Environmental > Aquatic > Marine > Subtidal zone > Sediment ...
TGTCAGCACTAAATACTGAGGCACATAGACATCGTTCATGGCTGCTTTCAGGGAGAGCGGAATGGCCGTATTATTTATGTCCTGAGAGGTAAGCCCGAAATGTATGAATTCTTTATACGCGCCAAATCCTATGGCCTCTACCTGGTCTTTAACGAAATATTCCACGGCTTTCACATCGTGGTTGGTTGTTGCCTCAATTTCCTTGATCTTGGCAGCATCATCAGTACTGAAGTCGAGGTAAATGGACCGTAAGTCATCTTTCTGGGCTTCGTCCAAATTTGGTAGTTGGGTCAGGGGGATTTCACAGAGGGCGATAAAATATTCGATCTCTACCTGAATTCGATATCGGATCAAGGCGGATTCTGAGAAAAATGTTTTCAATTCTTCGGTCTTAGCAGTGTAGCGACCGTCAATAGGGGAGATGGCTTCTAAATTATACGTATTCATAGTACAAAACCAGGATTACAGGAAAGATGCAAAGATACTTATATGCCATGGAGTAAAAAATTTCTGGGCCAGGATTAGGCAGATGAATTCTTTAGGTTATCGAGTACTTTTCGGGCACGTGATCGAAAACCTGCACTTCCTTCCTCATAACCGCGATGCAGGATGACTTCCAATTCGGGATGGATCCAGTCAAATTCTTTTCCGAATTTGTATAAGCTCGTCATTGAAAATACTTTTGCTGCTACTTTATGTTTCCCGATCAGCCAGTCAAAACAAACTTCTGCCATAACTTCCTTGTGCGTTATTTTCATTGCGGATATAACCTTCTGGTCTTTCTTTTGATAATAAGCTTCTGCCAGCGTTGCGCAAATCTTGGACATGGTACGAATTGCAGATTGGTTTAAAAGCCTGGGAATGCCCTGGCAAAACTCATCCAGATAGGGTAGGATCAGGTATAGATCTTTTTGCAGAGCCAGATCCAAAGACCAGCCTCCAATTAGGCCATATTCTTCTTCCTCTGTAAAGATCATTTCCAATAACACGGCTATGCTTTCAGGGTTTTTTCTTAAAAAAGCAACGATCTCGAGCCTATTTTCACGCTTTTCACATAGCCTGGTTAAACATTTCTTAAGTGCTTCTCTCCTCACTTGAAAATCTATATTTTAGCTTCTTAATCCGATTTATGAAACTACTAAAAAAACTTGCATGGGTCTTATTGATCTCCTTTTTGGTGATGCAATTTTTTCGCCCAGAAAAAAATACGGCATCTGTTGATCATGCCTCCTTTTTTGAACAAGAGACCAATCCGCCTGATGAGGTATTACTAGTGCTAAATAACACATGTTATAATTGTCATAGCGACCACACTGAATATCCATGGTATAACAATATTGCCCCAGTTTCTTATTGGCTTGCAGATCATGTCCGTCACGGGAAGGGGCATTTGAATTTTTCTACCTGGGAGAGTTATGAAACTGATAAGAAAGATCATAAACTGGAAGAAGTGATCGAGGAAGTGAAGAAGGGGAAAATGCCATTGAAAGAGTACAAATGGACACATGCCGATGCGCGCTTAACAGAGGAACAGATCTCTGACATAACCGCTTGGGCTGCCAAGACTAGAACTCTCTATCAATTAGGTCAGCAACCAGAGTAGGAACACCCTCAGCCGCTCTTTTCGTTATAATTTCCAGATTGTCGTATTGATGCGCCGATAGCGTCGGATTAGGATCTACAAAATACTTCGGTATACCATGTGGACCATAATGGATCAGTGAGGCTGCCGGATAAACCTGCATTGAGGTGCCAATGATTATGAGGATATCTGCTCCTGAAGTTAGTCGCGCTGCTTCGGTCAGTAGGGGCACGTCTTCCCCAAACCAGACAATATGCGGCCTTAATTGATGCCCTAGCTCACAGAGATCACCAAGCAAAATATCTTCGGTCCAATACCGGATATTGGTCGGATTCCCAGTGCTTCGAATTTTGAAAAGTTCGCCATGCAAATGCAAGACATGACTGCTTCCTGCCCTCTCGTGTAAGTCGTCTACATTCTGGGTAATAATAGAAACATTGAAATATTGTTCTAAAGCTACCAATGCGGTATGCCCGGTATTTGGCTCGGCTTCTTTTAGCTGTCGCCGGCGCTGATTGTAGAAATCCAGAACTAGCTCAGGATTCGAAGCAAAACCACCGGGAGAGGCCACCTGCATTACATCGTGCCCTTCCCACAATCCATTGGCATCCCGGAATGTGCGCAGTCCACTATCTGCACTCATTCCAGCCCCAGTCAATATTACTACGTTCTTTGGCATTGGCAACGCTTCCTATATAAAGATACGTTTTCTTACTTTAGACCTATGGTTGATTTAGACCTTTTGGCATATTTGGAAAGCTTTGTTTCGGAGGAGCGAAAAGCACGTTTTCAGGAAGTTTTGTCGAAGCGGACAAATTTCATTACCGTAGTCACCGAAGATGTTTTTCAGGTCCATAATACCAGTGCTGTTATCCGAAGTTGTGATGTATTTGGTATTCAGACCGCCCACCTTATTGAAGAACGATTCGGGCAGCGCCTGGACAAGAATATAGCCATGGGCGCACAGCAATGGGTAGATGTTCACAGCTATAAGAAAGCTTCAGACTGTCTAAAACACTTGCGGTCCAAAGGGTATACGCTTGTAGCTACAACACCAGAGAGCGGAGCCATTCCTTTGGAAGATTTTGCACCTAGAAGACCTGTTGCCCTTTGTTTTGGCACCGAAAAAGAAGGACTAAGCGATGAAATAATGGATCAGGCCGATATTAAATTGAGAATCCCAATGGTTGGCTTTACCCAAAGTCTGAATATTTCAGTTTCTGCAGCTATCATTCTTCAAAAGCTGACACAAGAGCTGCGCTGTTCTGATCACCCTTGGGAATTGACTGAAGAAGAGAAAGTAATCAAACAGTTTGATTGGACGATGAAGTCGATCCAACATGTAGAAGAGATACTTGCGAGGTATCAAAAAGACGCTAAAATTTAATATCTTATCCCTTCAACCCGCTAACTAACACAAAAATGGAAACATTACTTTACATTCTTATTGGCATCGTGGTGCTGATCGCCGTTCTAGGCCTGATCGCTCCAAAATCGTATGACGTTTCAAGATCGATTGACATCAATCTTCCAAGAAGCGAGGTGTTTAATTATGTGCGTTCCTTGCAAAAACAAGATGAATGGAGTCCGTGGGGCAAAAGAGACCCTGATATGAAGAAGCAATTTGAAGGCACCGATGGCCAGGTTGGGGCTTTAAGTAAATGGCAGGGGAATAAGGAAGTTGGCGAAGGAGAGCAGGAGGTCACCAGGATCGTAGATAACGAACGCATAGAATCCCAATTGCGATTTTTGAAACCCTGGAAATCTGAATCAGATGCATACTTGCAATTAGCTGATAATGAATCTAATGGAACTAAATTTACCTGGGGTTTCAGTGGCAAAAACAAATTTCCAATGAGCATAATGATGCTCTTTATGAACATGGACAAAGCTGTGGGCAAAGACTTTGAAGAAGGCTTGAGTTCATTAAAAGAAATACTTGAAAAATAAACTCAGATGGATAGAAATTTAATTGGTTGGGTAGAGATCCCCGTTCTTGATATGGAACGGGCAAAGACATTTTACGAGAAAGTATTTAATATCTCAATTAGCGTCCATGATGTAGGTGGAGTGATCATGGGCTGGTTTCCGATGGGTGAAGACAAACCTGGATCATCAGGTTCGCTTGTACAACACAAAGAATACAATCCCAGCCTTACACATGGCTCAGTGGTGTACTTCTCTTGTAAAGATGTATCCAATGAGGTATCTCGTGTAGGTTCCGCTGGGGGAGAAGTTCTTCAGGAGAAAACAGAGATTGGTGGAGGCCATGGCTTCATGGGGCTAATGAAAGATACTGAAGGCAACCGGATCGCCTTGCATTCCAATCAATAGGGAAATACTTATTGCGCTAATTCAAGCAGGGCGATATCATGCTCATTTTCAAGCGTGACTTTTCCTTTTTCTACTACAACAGTAGTTTCGGAGTAGGCGTCGAATAATGTCGTTCCGTCTCCAAAGAAGCCTTGTACCCAAAGCGATTTTTTACCCTTTGGAAGGTCTAGCCCAATTACCACTTTGTCCTTGAAATCATCTTTGATATAAGTACGACTGAACACATAAGGTTTCCTGGCCAATCGCCTGTGTTTTCCGGCGCCTATAGCAGGGTGATCCCTTCTGAACTTTCCTAATTTCTGATAGTGTTTGTGAAGAGCTTTGGTTTCTGCCAAACTGTCCAGATCTGTCCAGTTCATAAAGGATCTCAAAGTGGCATCACCTTCAGTGCCTTCAATGATCAGACTGCGTGCCGTTTCATCGCCGTAGTATATCTGTGAAGTTCCCTGAGTAAGGAGCAATACATTGGCCGCCTGGTAAGTTTTCTCGCGTTTCGGATCAAAAGGAGACCCATCATCGTGAGAAGTTAAATAGTTCATTACGCTCTTGCCTTTGAGCTTTGTATTCAGCAGCGAATTATACTTCCTGAAAACAGTCTCATAATTTTTTTCTGCGTCTGTTTTAAGGTCAAAATTGATCAAACTCTGAAAACCATGATCAAAGTAATCCACCTTTTTATCGCCAAAATCAAATTCGCGTCCACCGGAAATGGCATAATTGTACACTTCTCCAACCATATAGAAAGGGGTGTCATCCAGGGTTTCATTTGGGTGTTTTTGTTTCCAGGAATCAAAGGCAAGGGAGGCTTCCTTATATAACTCTGCCCAGGTATGCTCATCTGCATGCTTGACGGTATCGACTCTAAAACCATCTATTCCCAGGTCTTTTACATAGTCTGTGAGCCACTTGATAATATAAAATCTTGGAGCCCTGGGATATCCCGTTCTGTCAAAGAAAACCTGCAACTCATCCAGCTCATTACTAAGCCTGCCTTCTTCTTTCCATTTAGCAAGTAAAGCGTCCGGGAGTTCAACCGGTTCGTCTGATTCGGTATAAATGTCGGGGAGGTTTTCTACCAGGGTACAGGATGTAGTGTTTTCATAAGTGGTGAATTCACATGTTGGAGAAATCCGAACCCATTCCTCTGGCCAAACAGGATCCGCTTCAGTAACGGGTCCCGTATGATTGACAACAACATCCAGTAAGACTCTTATATTTCTGCTATGTGCCGCTTTTACTAAAGCTTCAAGATCCGCTTTTGTCCCAAAGTTGGGATCTAAACCTGTCCAATCCTTTGTCCAATAACCGTGATAGGCATAGGTATTTCCTGTGCCTTCATCAACATCTCCATGAACTTGCTCCACCACAGGTGTAAACCAAACAGCATTAACGCCTAGATCGGTAAAGTAGCCTTCATTTATCTTTTGGGTAATGCCTTGGATGTCGCCTCCTAAAAATCCCCGGAGAACGGCAGTTGGATTCGATCTGTCGAAGTTTACATCATTTTCCAGATTCCCATTGTTGAAACGATCAGTGAGCAAAAAATAAACATTGGCCGCTTCCCAAAGGAAAGGCGTATTCTTAACAGATGTACTATCGATTATGGCGCTGGCGTCTGCCACCACAGTTTTTTCCCTCTCTTTACAGGATCCAAGAATAAGTAGGACCAGGCCGAGGAATAGCCAATTTTTCATGGGTAAAGATTTTGGCTAAAGCTAAACATTGCCAACCAAAAATTAAAATTTTCTTTCTATGGGTAAGCGAGGAAAAAATAAAAGTGTAGGAAGCTAATTAATAAGGTTAATGACAAGGCAATACTACTCAGACCCGCGATTCAGAACCCGGTATTCCTCGTAACAACTGCTAATGGCATCCAGGATCTGGAGGTCATTCGCTGTTTTAATAAAGGATTTGGAATAACTGCAATTGGATAAGATATCATCTATATCAACCTTTTCTATCTGAAGGAGCTCTGTGAGTGTTTCCCGGTCAAATTTAGAAGCAAGAAGGTCCCGGATCTCGTCATCTTCCTTGATCAGGCGGAGTTTGCGCATCTGCCTCGGTTTCTTACCAAAGAGATTCCGGAGCAGATCTACCGGGTTCAGGATAGCTCCTAATACTTTGGTTACGGCACTGGGGCTTTTGGAGCCGGCTTCATAACTTCGAGGAAGTCCTGAAATGCTATATTGATAGGCCGTGTTAATGGGCAGGTTTTTGATATCGATCTCCAGGTAGCCGGTAAGCTGATAAGGTTGAAGTATCACTTCCTCCAGCGCATAAGCTAATTCAGTCAGTGCCACCTTAGTGTCCTGGAATTTGAACATATCATTAGTGATGCGGATTTTTTGTGACTTAAAACCTAAATAGGAGAAATATAAGGTGTCATTCACACTGGCTGTCATAGTAAAGGCACCTTTGGCATCTGTAATGGTACCTATTACTTTATTCAGGTTAATCACGTGTACACTTTCTAATGGACGTTGTGTTTGTGCATTAATTACTGTAGCTCGAAATTCCTGCTCTTGTTGGGGCGCGACCACATCCTGACCATGGGAGGCTATCCCAATTAGTAATACCATTATGATCACAATCCTATTCATAGCAATCCTTTATTCGTAAGTCAAATAAAGCAAAAAAATTATGGCCAGCTCTCTTTTAATATACTATTAACGTAAAATGTATTCCTATCTTTTCTTTCTGCGTTTTCCGGAACCTTTGCCTTTCTTTTTATTACCCCGGTAAAAGTTGTCGCGTTTTTTAAAATTTGAAGATTTACCCCGACTTTTCTTTCGTCTTCTTCCACCTCCTCCCGGGGCGATCTCAGGATTTCTGGAGATTTCTATGCTTACTGGCCTGCCTTTGTATGTAGCTGCAGAAAGTGTGGACAGCACGAATTCCTGCAGATCGGGCGCCGTATTGAAAAAGGAGAAACTCTCTTTTACATCAATTCTAAAGATCTCATCCTTTTCTACTTTTAGGGTGCTGGTAACAAAATCCTTAAGGGATTTCCAATCAAAGCCATCGCGTTCCCCAAGTGTAAGAAAATAACGGGTCGTATCTGAGGCATAAGATTTTGAACGACTTTTTGCTTGTCGGGATTCTCCATTGCCAGAAGGCGAATTAAGATCTTTTGACTTGCTGTAATAATTGTGGAATCTCTTGAACTCCACAGACATCATTTTGTTGATCAATTCTTCCCGAGTAATACCTTCAAGTACGTCGTTGATAGCAGGAAGATATCCCTCAATGTCTGTATCTATGGCAGTTTCTTTAACTTTATTCGCAAGGTGATATAACTGTATCTCGCAGATTTCCAGACCAGTAGGGATCTTTTTACTTTCAAACTCCTGCTTGATCTTCTTTTCTATCTGGTGGATCTTACGCAATTCGCTACGAGTAGTGATCACCATGGAAATACCCGATTTTCCCGCCCTACCCGTCCGACCACTTCTATGAGTATAGGTTTCAATTTCATCAGGCAGTTGGTAGTTGATCACATGCGTTATTTCATTGACATCGATCCCTCTTGCGGCCACATCTGTCGCCACCAATAATTGCAATTGCTTTCTACGAAAAGCATTCATTACGAGGTCTCGCTGATTCTGACTGAGATCGCCATGTATGGCACCGGCATTGTAACCGTCTTCAATTAACTTCTCAGCGATCCGCTGCGTATCGCGCTTTGTCCGGCAGAAAATAACAGAGAAGATACCTGGGTTAGCATCAACCAGGCGTTTCAATGCTGGATAGCGGTCGCGTCCTCCAATGGTGTAATATTCGTGGCGAACAGAATCTGTGGATGTGTTTTTTTCGCCCACTGATATTTCGAACGGATTATGCATGAACTTCAAGGCTATGCGTGAAACCTCTTTGGGCATGGTGGCCGAGAATAGCCAGGTGGATTTATCATCAGGGCTTTTAGAAAGTATTTCCTTTATTTCCGGATAGAAGCCCATATTCAGCATTTCATCGGCTTCATCCAGAATACAATATGAGATCTTACCCAAGTCTATATAGCCTCGCGACATCAGATCTTTTAGTCGCCCCGGAGTGGCAATAATGATCTGGGCCCCTCTTTTTAGCTGTTTTGCCTGCTCGTTTATGCTGGCTCCTCCATAAACGGCTACTGCGTTCAGACCTTTGAGATATTTTCCATACTGCTTCATCTCCTGGGTGATCTGCATACATAGCTCGCGCGTAGGGGAAAGAATTACCGCTTGGGTGATCCGACTGTCCACATCAATTGATTGGAGTAGGGGAAGACCAAAAGCTGCCGTTTTTCCGGTACCCGTTTGCGCCAATGCGATCAAATCGGTTTCCCCGGATAACAGCACAGGAATTGTTTTTTCCTGGATCTCAGTGGGTGTTTCAAATCCCAGGTCAAGGGTGGCATTGACAAATGGCTCCAGGAGCCCTAATGCCTTAAAAGTTGTCATGTAAATGGATTGTCTATGCCTCTCGACATAAATGAGCGGCAAAGATACGGTGAATTTAGCTGCCTGTCACTCAATTCCCTAAATAACTATATGCACTACAACGTGGATAGGAAGGCGATAAGCGAATTAAAGGCAAGGGCACGGTGACTAATACTATTCTTTACTTCTGATGGCAATTCCGCAAAGCTGCGATCGTATCCTTCGGGCACAAAAATGGGATCATAACCAAATCCGCCTGTGCCTATGGGTTCATGGATTATCCTTCCTGTAATTTCCCCGCTGAAACAATGTATGCCTTTTGCTGTTACCAGGGCAATGACTGTTCGGAAATAGGCGTCTCTTTTATCTGAGCCTAAAAGTTCTGTAAGCACTTTTTGCATATTGCCACTGGAATCAGGGGGAGAACCGGCATATCGAGCACTTAGTACACCTGGCTCCCCATTGAGAGCAGGAATAAAAAGTCCGGTATCATCGGCAAAAGAGGGGAGTTTACAGGCATCGTAAACGGCTTGTGCCTTTAATAGAGCATTACCTTCCAAGCTATCTGCTGTTTCCGGAATGTCTTGATGAAATCCAATATCAGCCATGCTCTTAAGCGTTATACCGCTGGGAAGCATGGCGCTAACTTCGCGTGCTTTGTGTGTATTGTGAGTTGCAAAAACAAGTTCCACTCTGGAGTTTTGGTGGTCGAATGTAGTAAATTTGAGAACGTTAAATTAGACAATGCGACTCAAACTCCCACCTGCCGTAATATTCTTGATTTTTGTATTTCTGATGTATGTATTGGATCGATTTCTTCCGGTAGGAGAATTTGAGTTCTTCGGTCGAAAATACCTGATCTTGACTCTTGTAAGTATAGGATGGGTTCTTGCTATATGGGCGATGATCCTGTTTTTTCTAAATAAGACCACAATAGATCCCAGAGAACCGGGTAAGGCCAATATATTGGTCGTTAGCGGGATTTACAGATTTACCAGAAACCCCATGTACCTGGCTCTGTTATTATTTCTTCTTGCGTATGGAATATATCTGGGCAATGCCTTCAATACCCTGGTTGCAGCCGGTTTTGTCTCCTATATGAATGCCTTTCAGATCAAACCGGAGGAAAAAGCCTTAGGCAGCTTGTTCGGGGAATCCTACACCAAATACTGTAAAGAAGTTAGACGCTGGTTCTAAGTATAAGTTGAAAGACTTACTTTTTAATTTATTAGCTAATTAGATAATATTTTAATATATTAGCGTTTTAACTAATAATTATGATTGCAATTCTAACTGGTGATATCATTAATTCTGCGGCCCAACCTGATAGTTCATGGATGGATCCGCTTAAAGCTTTTTTTAATCAGAATGGGTCGACCCCCGCCACGTGGGAGATCTACCGCGGGGACGAATTTCAACTTAAAGTACCTGCTGCAGATGCATTGAAGGTTGCATTTCAATGCAAAGCCATCATACGGTCACACCCAGAATTAGATGTGCGTATTGGGATAGGGATCGGTGAAGAAAGCCACAAAGCAGAGCGGATAAGTGAATCAAACGGTACTGCATATCAGCGTTCCGGACGCACTTTTGGCGTATTAAAGAAGAGGAAGTCTACGCTAATGTTGTCTACGGGCAGCTCGGAATTTGATGAGACATGGAACCTGATCCTCGCCCTTGGCTTGAATTTTATGGATCACTGGAGCCCTGTGTCGGCGGAGATCACAGCCCTGTCTCTGGCTCATCCCAACAGGTCGCAAATGGCATTTGCCAGACAATTAGACATCAAACAATCTGCCATCAGTCAGCGTAGAAAAAGGGCAAGATGGAAATTGGTTACATCCATGTTGTCTCATTATGAAAAACAAATTCTTAACTTGATCTGATGATCATTTTCACCAAGCTTGTTTTAGCACATCTACTGGGCGATTTTGTCTTACAGCCCCTCAAGTGGGTCCTGCATAAGGAGTCGCATAAGATTGCCTCAGGTTACTTGTATCTGCATGTTGGGGTGCATTTGCTTTTAGCATCATTGATCCTTTGGGACCTGTCTCTTTGGAAAATTATTCTCTGGGTGGTTGGAAGTCATTATATCATTGACTTGGCCAAACTGTACATCCAACCTTTGTTTAAGCGAAAGACCCTTCCTTTCTTTCTGGATCAGTTTGCGCATATCATAGCAATATATGTCATAGCCTATTGGACGGAACTGCCGGAACACGCCCTTGGGATAATAGACCAGTTTGACTGGGTTCTGATCACTGCGATTGTCTTTGTAACCTATCCGGCGGCATTGATCATGAATAAGTTGCTTGATCCGCTGGCGCATCAAATTGAATTTGATCATAAGTCCCTACCAAATGCCGGGAAATATATTGGTATGCTGGAGCGAATTTTTGTGTTGATCTTTATTTTGCTCGGGCGCTGGGAGGGCATCGGATTATTGATCACGGCCAAATCGGTTTTTCGATTTAACGATCTGAAAGAAAGCAACAACCGGAAACTCACGGAATATATTTTGATCGGTACCTTGCTGAGCTTTGGCTTAGCCATTCTGGCCGGATTGGCCTATTTGTACCTTAGGTAGACTTCATTATTGATATTTTAATAGATTCCCTATCACAAATCCGTAAAAGATCAGCTTGTTAATAAGAAGAATGGCAATTCTGTTATATCCTTATCCGGTTCGATGAGATTATTCCTAATTTTACACCCTTAAATTTTATAGCTGTATCGTGGGACGTAAATATGTATTTGATTTTGATAGTACACTGACCCGGGTGGAAGCCCTGGACGTACTAGCCGAACTCACACTGCAAGGAGACAGGCGCAAGGGGGAGATCCTGAGAGAGATCCAGCAGATTACCAATCTGGGAATTGACGGCGATATTTCATTTACGGAATCACTGGAAAGGCGCATTAAATTGTTGAAAGCACATAAAGATGACCTGCCCGGCCTGGTGGAAGAATTGCAGCAAAAAATCTCCAAATCCATTTCCTCAAACAGAGAATTCTTTGAAAAATTCACCGATGATATTTATATTATCTCCTGTGGTTTTAAGGAATTCATAGATCCCATTGTTGCCGCATATAACATCCCTTCAGATCGAGTGTACGCAAATACCTTCAAATTCGACAATGAAGGACAAATCGTTGGTTTTGATGAAAAGAATCCGTTAGCAAGCCACAATGGCAAGATCGAATGTCTCCGCCAACTAGATCTCGATGGGGAAGTACAGGTTATTGGAGACGGTTATAGTGATTATGTTATGCGCGAAGCTGGCATTGCTCATAAATTCTTTGCCTATACGGAGAATGTACACCGTGATAAAGCGGCGGACAATGCAGATCATGTCACGCCAAATTTAGATGAGTTTTTGTTTGTGAACGATTTGCCCCGGAATCTGTCTTATCCAAAAAACCGGATTAAGATCCTGCTACTTGAAAATGTACATCCGGTGGCATTTGACAATCTTTCGGAAGACGGTTTTTCTGTTGAATTAATTACCACCAGCATGCCGGAGGAAGATCTTATCGAAAAGATCAAGGGAGTCCATGTACTCGGTATCAGGTCCAAGACACAGGTAACAAAGAAAGTACTGGAAGCGGCCAACAAATTATTGGTAATCGGGGCGTTCTGTATCGGGACGAAACAGATTGATCTGGATCAGTGTCGGAAGAAAGGAGTCGTTGTCTTTAATGCCCCTTACAGCAATACCCGTTCTGTGGTAGAACTGGCCATTGGTGAGATCATCATGATGATGCGAAATGTTTTTCCCAGGAGTGTAGAAATGCACCAGGGTAAGTGGAACAAAACAGCGAGTAATTCCAGGGAAGTCCGCGGAAAAAATCTGGGGATTGTTGGGTATGGAAATATAGGCAAACAGTTATCCATTCTCGCTGAGAGTTTGGGTATGCGTGTTTACTACTATGACCTGGAATCAAGACTTGCACTTGGTAATGCCATTCGTTGCAGCACCCTGGAGAACTTGCTCAATGTTTCGGATGTTGTCTCAGTCCACATAGATGACAATAAATCCAATACTAAATTTATAGGGGAACGAGAATTCAACCAAATGCGGGATGGTGCCTGCCTTATTAATCTTTCCCGAGGCTTTGTCGTAGATCTTGTAGCACTGGAGAAAGCCTTAAAGAGCGGAAAACTGGGAGGTGCTTCTATCGATGTATTTCCGGAAGAGCCCCGCTCTAACGGTCCGTTTAAATCAGGACTTCAAGGCATTGAAAATGTGATACTTACACCTCATATTGGGGGTAGTACCGAAGAAGCTCAACGCGATATCGCCGATTTTGTCCCTAACAAGCTCATGGATTATATCAACTCCGGTAATACAGTAGAAGCAGTTAATTTTCCAAATATCAGATTGCCAAAGCAGGTCAATGCACACAGGTTTTTACATATTCATGAAAATGTTCCTGGAATTATGGCAAAGATCAACGAAGTACTTGCTTCTTACGACATGAACATTACCGGACAATACCTTTCCACAGATAGTGAAGTGGGATATGTGATTACAGACCTTGATAAGGAGTACAATAAAGAAGTGATCAAGGCCCTCAAGAATATTGAACACACCATTAAATTCAGAGTGCTTTATTAGTTCTGTTTAATCGTGGTGGTAGGGTTCCCCTTTAAGGATGGTGCACGCCCTGTATAGCTGTTCTACAATAAATAGTCGCACCATCTGATGGGAGAAAGTCATTTCTGACATAGAGATTTTTCCTTGTGTCCTATCATAGATTTCTTGGCCGAACCCGTACGCGCCTCCGACGACGAGTACCCATTGCTTATGTCCGGCATTCATTTGTTTCTGAAGCAATTTTGCAAAATCTCGTGACGAATAGGTCTTTCCTTTCTCATCGAATAAAAAGACAATATCAGAAGGTTTTAATCGATTCAAAATGGCCTGTCCTTCTTTGTTTCGTACTTCCTCCGGGGAACTGTTCCGGGATCGTTTTATATCGGGGATAACCTCTATTTCAAAGGGTAAATAATGACGTATCCGACCCATATATTCATCGATCAAGACCTGTAATTCCTTCTTATCTGTCTTCCCCAGAACGACTAGTTTAAGCTTCATGCACTAAAGGTATGATATAATTGACGGGCCATTAAATAGACCCTAATTTTAGTACTTTAGCATAGTTTAATAAAAAGCATGATATCAGCAGAAAAATTCGAAGAAGAACTCGATTTAATCATTGCAAATGCCATCCGGGAAGATGTAGGGGATGGGGATCATAGTTCCCTTGCGTGTATACCTGATTCTGCCGAGGGTAGGGCACATCTCCTGGTCAAAGATGAGGGGATACTTGCCGGGGTGGATTTTGCCAGACGCGTTTTTAATTATGTAGACCCAACTTTAAAAATGGAGGTGTTGATACCTGATGGCTCAGCTGTGAAATATGGAGATATTGCTTTTCAAGTTTCCGGATCATCACAGAGCATCCTTAAAGCAGAGCGACTCGTATTGAATGCAATGCAACGCATGAGTGCAATTACTACAAAGACACAGGAATATGTTGCACTTTTAGAAGGTACAAGTACAAAAATCCTGGACACTCGTAAAACCACACCCGGTATCCGCGCTTTGGAAAAGTGGGCGGTCAAGATCGGTGGGGGAGTGAATCACAGATTTGCATTGTATGATATGATCATGCTGAAGGATAATCATATTGATTTTGCAGGTGGGATTAGCAAGGCTATACGAAAAACACACGCTTATCTAAAGGAGGAAGACCGGGATCTGAAGATCATTGTTGAGGCAAGAAATTTAGATGAAGTAGCCCAGATCCTCAAAGAAGATGGGGTTCACAGAATATTACTCGACAATTTCAGTTTTGAGGATACGCGGGAGGCTGTAGCGCTTATTGGCGACAATTGTCAGACAGAATCGTCTGGCGGGATAAACGAAAATACACTGCGCGCCTATGCGGAATGCGGTGTTGATTATATCTCCAGCGGTGCACTGACCCATTCCGTTAAGAACAAAGACCTTAGCCTAAAGGCATATTAAATATGATAGAAGCTAAATTGAATAAATTACCTGTGATACGCCAGGTTTTTGGTCTTCTCAAAAAGATCAAGCTTAAAGCCTTTGAAGGTCTTTCCATGTACGATCTGTTGAAAATGTATGTGAAAGGGATCGTTGAGGGCACTTTGAGTACACGGGCAAGTTCTATTGCCTTTAGCCTTTTCATGGCGATCTTTCCACTGCTCATTTTCTTGATCACCCTGATTCCATTTTTAATTCCCTTTGTAAGTGTGGGGAATGAGAATTTTGACGGTCAGTTTATGTTATTCCTGGAATCCTTCCTGCCGGATGCAACCGGGGAGTATTTTACAGAAATCTATCAGCAAATCAAAGATCAAAAAAGAGGCGGACTCCTGTCTTCAGCATTTATTATTTCCATATTCCTGATGACGAATGGTGTGAATGCTATTTTCGAGGGATTTGAAAATTCGTATCATATAGAACTTACACGGAATTTTTTCAAGCAGTATGCCTATGCGCTAATTGTAGGTATTATTCTTTCTGTACTCCTGATCATTGGTGCAATCGCCTATGTATATTTTGAATTTTACATTCTGGAATACCTCGGCGAATGGGCGGCAAAGACGCAGGGATACGATTTTACCAAAACTGATTTGTACCTGGCCAGGATTGGTAAAGTGCTCTTCTTTATCCTTATCTCATATTTGACTACTGCAACCCTCTACTATTTTGGTACGGCCGAAGGGAAAAATGCCAAATTCTTTTCTTATGGGGCATTGATCTCCACGCTCTTATTCCTGTTGACTTCGTACCTCTTCGGGGTTTACGTTGAAAAATTCGCCAGATACAATGAGCTTTATGGTGCTCTGGGGGGACTGCTCATCCTTATGGTCTATATATGGATAAATGCCAATATTCTGTTACTCGGATTTGAATTGAATGCCACATTGAATTCCCTGCGCAAAAAAATAAATATATAGGATTCCCTATGCCTTATGTTGATGTCATTCTTCCGCTTGCCTTAGACAAGCTCTATACGTATTCAGTTACGGATGATCAGGCTGGCATTTTGCGACCCGGCATGCGCATTGCAGTACCCTTCAAACGATCTAAACTATACACAGCTCTTGTTCACTCACTTCATGAGGATGCACCCCAAGGCTATGAAGCCCGGCCTATTGATCAGGTCCTTGACAAGGAGCCCATAGTTTTTGAGGCTCACCTGGCATTTTGGCAATGGATCGCATCCTACTACATGTGCACATTGGGGGATGTGATGCGCACTGCACTTCCGGGCGCTTTTATGTTAGAAAGCGAGACTGTTATTCTTCCATCAGTAAAAGAAGAGGCAAATGAAGCGGAGTTGACGGATAATCAATTTCTGATCCTGGAAGCCTTACAGAATAATAGCGCTCTTAAAGTAGGAGACATACAGCGCATTTTAGAGCGTCAGCGTGTTTTACCGGTTCTCCAGTCGATGATGGAAGAAGGATTGATCCAGATGAAGGAGAAGATTCAAGAGCGGTATCGACCGAAGTGGGTCAAATACATAAGAGTACTACCTGATTATCAGACAGATGAAGGGTTAGCTGCCGTATTAGAACAATTGTCCAGAGCCGAAAAGCAGAAAACCCTGCTCATGCACTATTTTCAGCTGGCGGGTAAATTAAATGATTGGATCTCGTCTTCTGAACTTATAAAGTCGAGCGGTATTTCAGCAGCGATCCGTAAATCCTTACTTGACAAAGGGATTTTTGAAGAGAAGAAGGTCAGGGAAGATAGATTGAATACTGAGCTGCAGGCAGAGAAAATATCGGATATCAACTTGAACTCACAGCAGTCTCAAGCCCTGGCAGACACTGAGGACCAACTCTATTCAGGCAAAGTAGTACTGCTGCAAGGAGTCACAGCTTCGGGGAAGACAGAGATCTATGTCAAATTAGCTCAGAAAGCCTTAATCAAGGGTGAACAGGTGTTATACATGGTGCCGGAGATCGCCCTTACGGCACAGCTGATAACACGTTTACAACAGCACTTTGGAGATTCTATCACAGTCTATCATTCGCGTTACTCTGTCCATGAAAGAGTGGAAACCTGGAACAATGTGCTGAAGGAATCTCCCAAGACAAAGGTGATTCTTGGAACCCGTTCTTCTTTGTTCTTACCTTTTGGTAAACTGGGGCTTATTATTGTAGATGAAGAACATGACCCATCTTATAAACAATTCGACCCGGCGCCCAGATATCATGGCAGGGATGCAGCTGTGGTATTGGCAAAATCCCTTGGCTCACAGATCGTACTAGGATCTGCGACGCCAAGTGTTACTTCTTACAATAATCACAGTACAGGAAAATACGGATATGCCGAAATTCCAGACCGCTATAAGGAGATCCTGATGCCACAGATACATCTCGTAGATCTGAAGGAACAGCATCGAAAGAAAATTATTCAGGGCCATTTCTCTGTACCCTTGTTAGAGGCAATCCGCGAAACCCTGGCCAATAAGGAACAAGTCATCCTATTCCAAAACAGACGGGGATATTCCCCTATTGTAGAGTGCACCAGTTGTGGACATATACCTCAGTGCCAGAATTGTGATGTAAGTCTAACCTATCATCAATACCGCGGAGAACTGCGTTGTCATTACTGCGGCTATCATGAAACCCTGGAAGTGGGTTGTGCGGCTTGTGGAAATCAAAGTTTGGATACCAAAGGGTTGGGTACAGAGCAGGTGGAAACAGAATTGGGTACGCTACTACCGGATGCCCGGGTTATGCGAATGGATTATGATACCACCAGGGGGAAACACAGTTATTCAAAAATAATTACCGCTTTTGAAAGGCGCGATATTGATATCCTTGTCGGTACGCAAATGGTCACTAAAGGATTAGACTTCCGGCATGTAAACCTTGTAGGTATCATGAATGCAGATACGCTGTTAAATTTTCCTGATTACAGATCGCACGAACGAGGTTATCAACTTTTAATGCAAGTGGCGGGCAGGGCAGGACGCACAAAGAAACAAGGGCAAGTGATCATTCAAACCTATCAGCCTGTACATCCCGTCTTAAAACAGGTGCTGCACGGAGATTATAAGGCCATGTTTGACAGGCAGATGAAGGAGAGAGAACAATTCAGATATCCTCCGTCTATACGTATCATTCGCATAGAATTCAAGCATAAGGAGTACCAGCGAGTACAGGAAGGGTCTTCCTGGTTTGCAAGATCTTTAAGGCAGGAATTTAGCAGCAATGTGTTGGGACCCGAATCGCCTTTGATCAGCAGGTTGAGAAATCAGTATATAAAGCAATTACTGATTAAAATCCCATTGGAAGTGTCCATGGCACAAACGAAAAATAGCATTAAAAGAATCCAAAGATCCTTTAATGCTATTTCCCAATACCGGAGTATCCGCGTGATCTATCACGCAGACCACATTTAATTAGACATTATTCAATGCCTCTGCGAGCTCCGTTTTCTTGTTGCGACTAAGCGGGATCGATCGTCCACTCACTTCAACATTTTTACTGTTAAAGCGTTCAATTTTTTCCAGGTTCACAATATAAGATTTGTGGATTCGGAGAAATTTTTCAGACGGTAATCGCTGCTCAAAAGCTTTCATGGTAGATAGGATTACAATATTGGCTTCATCTGTTACCAATTTAATGTAGTCCCCAAGGGCTTCTATCCACTTTATTTCGTTAAGAATTACTTTTCTTTTCTTGAGATTGCTCTTTACGAAAATATGCTCCTCATCTTCGTTTACCTTGTGTATTTGCTCATACTTGCTTACTGCACGCTTTACCGAGGCATCGAAACGCGCCAAAGTGATTGGCTTGTGTAGATAATCGGTTACGTCGTAATCAAAAGCTTTTAAGGCGTAATCTGGTTTTCCTGTTATAAGGATCACCTGAGGGCGGTTTTCTAAAGATTCAAGTAGGTCGAATCCACTGATTATGGGCATTTCAACATCAAGAAATATGAGATCTACTTCATTGTTCTTAATGCCATTCTTTGCTTCAATAGCATTGCTATATTCCGCGACCAGTGCAAGATTTGGGTGGTTATTGACCAACTTAGCGACTGCCATACGCTGCATTGATGAGTCATCAACTACAATACTTCTAAGTTTCATAAATGGGTTGATTTGTGGGGTTAAATCATCGACAAATTACATAAAAAGTCCGTTCAACTGCAATAAAAGTTGTGAACAGGGCGTAAATTCTGGTGTAATGGCCAATAATTGATGTTTTAGCTTTATAGGTTAAGTTCAAATTTGATAATTCTTGTACCAATAACGAAGAATTTGTGAAATTCTTGTAAGTAGGAGTAAATATTCTTAATTTTGCAATCCTAAAATTTAAACTAAATATGAGCAATTACGAAACTGTTTTCATTCTTAATCCCGTTCTATCTGATACGCAGATAGAGGAAACAGTAAAGAAATTTGAAGGTTTTTTAACCAAAAACGGGGCCAAGATGGTATCCAAGGAAAATTGGGGACTCAAGAAATTGGCCTATCCGATCCAAAACAAAAAGAGTGGGTTTTACCACCTTTTTGAATTCACCTCCGATGGAGCTGTAATTAACCCTTATGAACAAGAGTTCAGGCGAGATGAGCGCGTAATGCGATTCCTAACGGTAAAGTTAGATAAGCATGCAGTCGCATGGGCTGAAAAGCGAAGAACTAGATTAACTGAAAAAACAGCATAAGGTATGGCTTCTATAGAACAACAAGCTAAAGGCAAAAAGGACGGGGAGATCAGATATCTGACCCCGTTGAACATTGAAACTAGTAAGCAAAAGAAATACTGTAGGTTTAAAAAATCAGGTATTAAGTACATTGATTATAAGGACCCGGATTTCTTGATGAAATTAGTAAACGAGCAAGGAAAAATTCTTCCAAGAAGGCTTACAGGGACATCTCTGAAGTATCAGCGCAAAGCGGCCCAGGCGATTAAAAGAGCCCGTCACTTAGCATTAATGCCGTATGTTGGCGATTTGTTGAAATAATAAAGAGAATTCGAATGGAACTCATATTAAAAGAAGATATAGTCAATCTTGGATATAAGGATGATATCGTAAAAGTTAAGAACGGTTACGGAAGAAATTTTTTGATCCCAAGAGGCATGGCCATTTTAGCCACTCCATCAGCCAAGAAAGTTTTGGCAGAGAATATCAGGCAAAAGGCGCATAAAGAAAAGCAAGAGATCGAAGAGGCAAATACACTTGCCGAAGCACTGGGTGCCCTGGAGATCAAGATTCCTGCAAAGGTTGGTTCTGCCGACAAACTATTTGGATCGGTATCAAATATCGATCTCGCTGCAGCCCTTGACAAAGAAGGACACGAGATAGAAAAGAAATATATCATGGTAAAAGGTGGTATGGTAAAAAGACTTGGTAATTACGAAGCCAAGATCCGACTTCACAGAGAAGTAAACCTAACCTTACCTTTTGAAGTAATCGCCGAAAAGAAGAAGTAGGAAATTATTCATGAAAATTCTTGAAAGAGCTATGCCCGCATAGCTCTTTTTTTTTCTTATTTTTAACAACTGCAACTATTTTAAACTAACTCAAAATCGCGATTCATGAAAATCAAAATTGTTTCCTTCCTGTTGCTTCTCTTAGTTGGATTGACGGGAACAGCCCAGGTAACCACCTCGAACATGAGAGGGACGGTCACTGACGATCAAAATATTCCCCTATTAGGCGCTAATGTTATTGCCATTCACATCCCGACAGGTACAAAATTCGGCGGTATTAGTAATGAGGATGGTCGATATAACCTAAGGAACATGAGGGTAGGTGGCCCTTATGAAGTAACCATCTCCTATGTGGGATTTGCTGATAAATCGCAATTTGACATCTTTCTAACACTTGGTAAGACATATATACTGGATTCGGCCCTTACGCCCGAAGCACAGGCCCTTGAGGAAGTGATCGTAGTTTATGACCATGATATTTTTGGTAATGACCGTACAGGAGCAGAAACTAGTGTGGGGTCAAGAGAATTGACAAGACTACCCACCATTTCCAGATCGGCTGCAGATTTCACGCGCTTAGAACCGACGGCTTCTTCAGGTACATCTGGTATTTCCTTCGGTGGTAGAAATGACCAATACAATAATTTCTCACTTGACGGTGCTATCTTTAACAACCCTTTCGGCTTGGATGCGGCTACTCCTGGAGGACAATCAAACGCCCAACCTATTTCCCTGGACGCTATTGATCAGATCCAGGTTACTACTGCACCCTACGATGTTACTCAGGCAGGGTTTACCGGGGCCTCTGTGAACGCCGTAACAAAAAGTGGAACAAATGAGTTCTATGGCACGGCTTATGGTTTCTTCCGTAATGATGATCTAACTGGTGGAAAAATCGAAGGAAGCGATGTATTCAAGACAGGATTAAAGCAAACTCAATATGGCCTGAGTATCGGAGGGCCTCTTGCAAAGGACAAGCTATTCTTCTTTTTCAATTACGAGAACGATGATCTGACCGAATTAGGTACAGCAGGATTTGTACCTAATGCCGGCCAAGGTACGTTAGCTGAATCCAGAGTTTCTGCTGCAGATTTCAGAACTGTGGATAACTTATTACGTCAGGTTGTCATTGGACAAGATGGATCTGGAAATGATATATTCTATAATCCGGGACGTTTTGAAGGCTTCAATTTTGCGCAAGAATCGGAAAAAGGGATCATCAAGCTGGATTGGAATATCAATGATAAAAACAGGCTTGCCGTAATCTATAATTGGCTGACAGCTTCCAAGGAAAAACCGGCGCACCCTTCTGCACTGGGTTTCCGAGGCCCGAATATATCTACCCTGCAATTTGAAAATACCGGGTATGAGATCAATAACAATATTAAATCGGTACAGGTAGAATTAAATAGCCAGCTCGCAGATAATGCCTCCAACAAGTTACAGATAGGCTATACCCATTTCGATGATTTCCGCAATCCGCTATCTACTCCTGCACCAACTATAACCATTTTAGACGCAGCTGGAGCTTCCAACTACATTATTGCAGGGCACGAGCCGTTCTCAATTAATAATAGGTTGGACCAAAAAGTTTTCCAGTTAACCAACAACCTTAATTATTATAAAGGAAGTCATACCTATACCGTTGGTTTTTCCTTTGAAAAATTCCAATTTGATAATTCATTCAATCTTGGCGTTTATGGAGCGCAAGGGGTATTTTTCCCAACCACAACCATTACAGACTTTCCTGATTTTGCCAGCTCGGGATCCTTACAGGCCGCTTTTAATACAGCTATTAATGCCGATAGAGGTTTCAATGCCGCAGGAACTGGAAATCCCGGTGGATGGGCGCTATCTGAGCTTAATGTTGGGCAGATGGCCTTTTACCTTCAAGATGAGTGGGATGTTAATCTGAAGTTCAAGCTTACTTATGGGATCAGATTTGACAAACCTCTCTATTTTGACACAGTTGATAAAGTTCGCGAGAATATAGAGCGTAAGGGAGGTGCCATGGGCACATATATTCCAAGTATTCAATATTTTGACGGAGATTCAGGTGATGCTACCTCCCTCAATTCTGAAGTGATGCCATCAAACGATTTCCTTATTTCACCAAGAGTTGGATTCAACTATGACATTAGTGGTGGGAATACAGAACAATTACGTGGTGGAACCGGGGTATTTACCGGTAGATTCCCATTTGTATGGCTGGGTAATCAGACACAGGGACTAGATTTCTTTTTCTACCAGGTAGTGGATCCTGATTTTAAATGGCCACAGGTATGGAGAACTAACATCGGTTATGACAAACAATACGATAACGGCTTGAAGCTTTCAGCAGACATTTCCTATACCAAAGATCTCAATGCAGCACATGTACAGAATTGGGGTCTGGGAGATCCTTCCCTTACTTTAAGTGGTCCTGATAACCGTCCTGTATATTCCAATGACGACAAGGCTATGATCTTTGGAGGACCTACCAGTGCGTATGTATTTACAAATTCTGATAAGGGTCGCGTATGGAATGCCTCATTAAAAGGTCAAAGGACCTGGAATAACGGACTGTATGCCATGATGGCCTATAGCTTTTTAAATTCTAAAGAAGTTAACTCCATTGAGGCAGAAATAACCGGTGACGCCTTTGCGGGTAATGCTATTTCCGGAAATGCAAATGAAGATGTCCTTGCTTTCTCACGTTATGGAGATAACCATCGTTTTATTGGTGTATTGTCTAAGGAATTTAAAACGGGAACTACGGTTACCACCTTTTTTGAATATGCCAGTGGAGGTCGCTATAATTACATCTATGGAGGCGACATTAACAATGATGGTTCGAGCATTAATGACCTGATCTACATTCCAACATCTTCGGAGTTGAGTTCTATGAATTTCAGTGGTGCGGGTCAGGCCGAAGCCTTCGAGGCATTCATTCAGCAAGATGACTACCTCAGTGATAACCGTGGGTCTTATGCCGAACGATATGGTGCAAAAGCACCGTGGAAAGGACGATGGGACCTAAAAGTTCTTCAGGATTTGAAATTCAATAACAAGAATAAATTACAGTTTAGTCTTGATGTATTGAATGTAGGGAATTTTCTAAATTCTGAATGGGGTATTGTTGAGGACCCTGCCTTTAACCAGTTATTAGGGGTTACAGTTGATGCTTCTAATGTACCAACATATACTTTTGATCCGGATTTAACGAACACGTATAACACAGCTACAGATGAGCGCTCGCGTTGGAGAGCTCAGATAGGACTGCGATATATTTTCAATTAAGAAGTTAGGTAACAAATATTGGTCGCCCCATTCCTTTTGGGGCGACTTTTTTTATGAAATACGCACGACTTACTAAAGAGCAATTTGAAGAATTACACGAGGAATTCAGTAGATTCCTGGCTACACGTTCCATATCTCATGACGATTGGGTTGTTATGAAAGCTTCCCGGCCAGAGGAGGTGGAGGAGGAGCTGGACTTATTCAGCGATCTGGTTTGGGAAGGAGTATTGGCCAATGTGTCCTATCTGGAGAGTATTTCGGAGCAGCAGATGCATTTATTTTATGCCGCAGAGAAGGAGATACGCCTTATCTCCGTTAAAGTGCTCAATCCTGAAATTGATCTTAGAAGTCAGGAAGGTTTTTCCTGGTTTAAAAAGAATTGGCAAACAGATTTCGTGGAATACCTAACGGCGTCTAAATCGTTTTCGGAAGAACGCAGCCAGGAACTGTTCGATCTAATCCAGCAAGGTGCAACAATAACCAAAGGGGAACTCTTTCTGTGGTTCGATGAGATCGTTGAATAAATAAAAACTGCCGGAGCAGACCTGTTTCAAACTACTATATTTGTACCATATTACAACAGATGTCTAAAAAACCTGCCATACCAAAAGGAACCCGTGATTTTTCTCCCCAAGAGGTTGCTAAGCGGGATTATATTATAGGCTGCATAAAAAATCATTTTACCACTTTTGGTTTTGCACCCATCGAAACCCCTTCATTCGAAAACCTGGACACCCTGATGGGAAAGTATGGGGAAGAAGGAGATCGATTGATATTTAAGATATTGAATTCTGGTGATTTCATAAATAAAGTAGATGACGTTACCTATAGTTCAAAAAACTCCAAGACTTTATTACCAAAGCTTACGGACAAAGCCTTGCGATATGACCTGACAGTCCCCTTCGCCCGGTATGTTGTCATGCATCAGAATGAGCTGCAGTTTCCTTTTAAAAGATACCAGATCCAACCCGTTTGGCGTGCAGACCGTCCTCAGAAAGGGCGTTTTAGGGAATTTTATCAATGTGATGCGGATGTGGTAGGGCCCAGGTCAAAGTGGCAAGAATTAGAATTGCTGCAGCTGTACGATCGTGTATTCCACGAACTCGGTTTTACTGATATTACTGTTCGTATTAATCATCGGCAAATTCTCTCTGGGATCGCAGAAACAATTGGTGCCCAGCACCACCTCGTGGATTTTACGGTAGCACTTGATAAATTAGACAAGCTGGGAAGCGACGGTGTGATCAAAGAGATGGAAAGCAAGGGCATTACTAAATCGGCCATTGAAAAGGCAGCCCCCTTGTTTGCTTTGCAAGGAGACAGTGCCCAGAAAATAAGAATCCTCGATAACTTTTTGGAGAACTCTAGAAATGGAATTGAAGGAGTGGTAGAAATCGCAGACATACTGGATGCAGTTTCCGAAATGGATTTAAAATGCATAGAATTGGATCTGGATGTAAGCCTGGCCAGAGGTCTTAATTATTATACGGGATCCATTCTAGAAGTAAATCCGCCAAAGGATATTAAAATGGGATCTATTGGTGGCGGTGGTCGCTATGATGATCTTACAGGGATCTTTGGTTTGGAAGGCCTTAGTGGGGTTGGTATTTCTTTTGGATTGGATAGGATCTATATGGTCATGGAGGAATTAAGCCTATTTCCCGAATCAATTACACATTCTGTAGATGTGTTATTTGCCAATTTTGGCATGGAGGAAGCGACCCGGGCATTCACATTATGTGCGCAATTAAGGGATCTGGGCATCCGCGCGGATCTCTACCCCGTGGATGCAAAAATGCAGAAGCAGTTAAAATATGCCAACAACAGGAACATTCCATTTGTAATCCTTGTAGGGGCCGACGAACTTGCAAGCGATACGTTTGTGGTAAAAGATATGGAAGGCGGCACGCAAACAACGTATACTACTTCTGAACTTCAGGATTTTGCTTCCCAGATCAAACCTGCTTCCTGATCATTTCAAGTACATTCCGGATATAGATTTCTTCATGAGGCACATGCCCTACCGCGACCGGCTCTTGAAGGGCTGCAGTAAACTCTTGCATTGAGATCAACTTGAGGGCAGCTACCTCAGATTCCTGGGGTATTAATGCATCAACCGAAACGGATAAGGGGTGAATATATGTATTCAGGAACTCAGCATCTATTAGTGCTTCGTTGTGGACTTTGTAGCTTTTGTAAACCCCCACTTTTTGCAAATCGGCTGCCTTGATATGCAAGCCGATCTCTTCTGCTACTTCCCGTATTGCGGAATCTTCCGCTGATTCTCCGGCTTCCATATGACCGGCAACAGAGACATCCCATAATAGGGGAAATGTTTTTTTCATAGCCCCCCGTTGTTGAACTAAAACTTTGCCATCCTGGGTATAGAACCAGATATGAACACAGGGATGAAACCAGCCCTTAGCATGGGCCTCAGATTTCAAGCATGTCCTACCGGTAGCATTCCCATCCTCATCCAGAATGTCTACCCATTCATCCATCTGAGTTTTATTTCCAATTTGAACTTAATCGAAGTAGCTAAATGTCTCTCCCGCCTTTATGGTTAGCAGGGATTCATATATAAGTTGGATTACATTCTCAACATCATCTCTATGCACGGATTCTACCGTAGTATGCATATAGCGTAAGGGTAAAGAGATCAGCGCGGAAGCAACACCGCCATTGCTATAGGCAAAGGCATCGGTATCTGTTCCTGTAGATCGAGAAGATGCCAATCGTTGGAATGGGATCTTTTTCTTTTCTGCTGTTTCTATTATACGTTCCCGCAGTTTATTTTGAACGGCAGGCGCGTAGGATATTACAGGGCCAGATCCGATTTCAATATGGCCTTCTTTTTTCTTCTCGATCATTGGAGTAGTTGTATCGTGACAAACATCCGTAATGATAGCAGCATCTGGCTTAATAGTTTCAGTGATCATTTGTGCCCCTCTCAGGCCTATCTCCTCCTGTACGGAATTCGTCACATAGAGACCGAAGGGGAGTTCTACTTTATTTTCATGTATGAGTCGGGCTACTTCTGCGATCATAAAGCCTCCGGCTCTGTTGTCAAGTGCACGGCAGACAAATTTATTCTTGTTCAGGACCTCGAATTCATCGGGATATGTGATCACACAACCCACATGCACACCCATTTTCCCAACTTCGGCTTTATCTTTTGCTCCAATATCGATAAAGATATTATCCAATTTTGGTGGTTGTTCTTTTGCCCGGTCTCTTGTATGGATCGCCGGCCATCCAAAGACACCACGTACGATACCTTTTTTTGTATGAATATTCACCCATTTGGATGGTGCTATTTGATGGTCGCTCCCCCCATTTCGAATGACATAAATGAGACCTTCATCCGTAATATAGTTGACATACCAGGAGATCTCATCGGAATGACCTTCGATCACAACTTTGTACTTGGCATCAGGGTTGACAATACCTACTGCAGTTCCATAGGTGTCTGTGATAAAAGTATCGACATAAGGTTTTAGATAGTTCATCCAAATCTTTTGTCCCTCCCACTCGTAACCAGTTGGTGCGGCATTGTTCAGGTAACTTTCAAAGAAATCGATCGACTTTTTGTTGAGGATTTTAGGCATATCAGTGTTTAAATTAATTCCTTACAAACTTAGCAATATTCACTTTTATTTAATAGCCGCTAATGCCGATAATGCTTAATTTTGGCAAGAATTTTGGGTATTAACTGATATGAGAAAGGAATTCTTATTCGTACTGTTCATGATCTTCGTGACCAAGGGCAATGCCCAGGTACCCGAACAGGTATTGGATTCGGTTGCTGAGAAGTTGATCATTATTGAAGGTGATTCTATCTTTAAAGCCAGCATAGACCTTGAGGAAGTATACATTTTTGGCAAGCTCGAATTTGCCTCCTATAAAGAAAAGTTGCGTTATTATGTCCTGAGACGAAAGACCATCAAAGTATATCCCTATGCCAAAATGGCCTCTGAGCGACTCGTTGAGCTCAACGATACCTTGCACATGATCACGTCTAAACGAAAGAAAAAGAAATACACCAGAAAGGTCCAGAAGTTCATTGAAGAGGAATTTTCAGAGGAGCTCAAAAAATTAACCAGGACAGAAGGCCAGATCCTTGTGAAATTAATATACCGACAAACAGGTAATACGGCCTTTAGTTTGGTTAAGGAATTACGAAGCGGATGGAGGGCATTTTGGTATAATACAACTGCTAAA
>Ga0265309_10000115_pt1 | contig 26948 bp, 25 predicted proteins | sample Helome_FD_192492 | JGI IMG/M metagenome (GOLD analysis project Ga0265309, IMG submission 192492) | Marine sediment microbial communities from subtidal zone of North Sea - Hel_20160524 (Illumina Assembly) | ecosystem: Environmental > Aquatic > Marine > Subtidal zone > Sediment ...
CCTGAGCCGCAAAGTCGACTGCTGGTCTGCTTCGCGAAGCGGGTCGGACGCCATGATTATCGTCACGCGGCCACGCTGCTGGCCAACAGGAAATTCCACAATGCCGTCGTTCGACAACGAGTACTGCCCGGATCCCCAGGGTGAGCGATTGCCGCTGAATCCCACCTCGTCGAGTTTCAGCGTCAACGGGACACCAACGTCGCCCGAGCGAACGAAGTCCACGATCGCGGCGTCGCCATCTTCGCGCAGTGCGATTCGCTGCGGCAGTTCCGGGGTCTCACCGATCCGGAAGCTGACCTCCGCTGTCGGGGGCGGAAGTGCAGTAAAGTCGACCAGGGGCGCGGGTTCGGGCTCCACAGCTGCCGGGACGACCTCCAGATCAGCGGCTGGCTCCGCTTCAGGGAGCAGTTCGTCCGTGAGCTCCGCTTCGGGTAGCTCAACCGGCTCCGTTAACGGCTCGACGGGCACCTCCATATCCACGATCTCACCGGAGCCCGTATCCAGCCACGGATCCAGGTAACCATACTCGTACGCTGTGCGGATACCGAGGCCCAGCACCACCACAGCCGCGAATATCCATTTGGCATAGCCGCCTTCGTCCCGGGTTTCGAATCGCTCGGGGCGCTCGAGGCTGACGGTGTCATCGCCACTCTCATCCAGCGCCTTGATGAATTCCTGCACGGACTGAAAACGCGTGACGCGTGCGTACGACAAAGCTTTCTTCAGGGCGCTCCATTGCTCATCGTTTATGCCCTGCGGTCGCTGCGGCTTCATGCCTTCCTGCGACGCTTCAGCGGCATTCCTGGGGCCAAACACGCGATGGCCGGCCACGAGCCGGTACAGCAGGCAGCCGAGAGCAAATACGTCATCCGCTGGCACCGGTTCGTCACCCGTGAGCACCTGCATGCTCGAGTACGCCGGCGTCATGGCACCGAGTACGCCAGGGTCGAAGTCCGATTTATGTTGCTTCTGGCGAACGCGGGCGACGCCAAAGTCGAACAGCTTGGCGTCGCGGTTCGGCATGATCATGATGTTGCCGGGTTTTACGTCCGCGTGGACGATGCCGCAGCGGTGCGCATAGTCCAGTGCGTCGCCGACCTGCCGGACAATGCGCAACGCCGCATCGTGGTCGATACTGGTCGCGTCGGTGGAATCCAGGATGTCGGCAAGGGTGCGGCCTTCCAGCCACTCCATGATCAGGAAATACAAATCGTCGTCCCGATCGAGGTCGATGAAACGGACGATATTCGGATGTGCGAGGCAGCGCCCCTTGGAAGCTTCCTGCTGTAGCGCGCGCAGTGCTTGCGCGTCTTCGGCAAGCTGCGGAGAAAGCACCTTGATCGCTACCCAGGGCTCGGGCGAATCGGCTTCGGCCAGTCGCCGGTCGAGCGCCTTGTAGACGACTCCCATACTGCCGCCCGACAATTTTTCCTGCAGCAGGAATCGATCGCGAAGCAATGAGCCCACCTGCACGCGCGCGTCGGCGGTCACTTCCGGTAGCGAGTCTTGCGGTATAACAGTGGTCGATCCGAAGGTGTCGTCGCCTTTGTGTTCGCCCGCCTCCTCGAATTCGTCGCGAATCGAGGGACTTTTCATCACAGGCTGTTCGACAAACGGCGTCGGGCTCGTTGGCACTCGTTCGGTTACGTACCCGTCGAGCATTGATTTAACGAGCTGAAACGTCTCCTTGCGCAGCGATCCTTCTTCATAGCGCTCCTGCAAGATGCGCCTGATCTCGGCTTCGCTGTTGCCGTCGGACGCAAGCAGGCTACCGATTCCGTTCTGGATATCGGCGAGCATTTCGACATCATCGGCCTTGGCCTCCAGCCGATCCTCGAAGCTGGCCAGCTGGTTGGCAAATGTGTCACGAATCTTGTCGGATTCTGCGCTCATATCTAACAGCTCAGTCTACTCTCATGGTCAAGGGCAATAACGGAACTGGTCGTCAAATTACCTTGCCCGGATTGAGGATATTCTGCGGGTCCAGCGTCTCCTTGAGGCGCCGCATCAGTTCGTATTCGACGCCGCCCCGGTAACGCCTCAGTTGCCTCCTCTTCACAGACCCTATCCCGTGTTCGGCGCTGAAACTGCCTCCGAGCTCCGCGACCAGGTCCAGGATTCCGGTCGAAATTCGATCTCCAACTGCAGTGCGCTCTTCCTCTTCCAGCTCGGGCGGCAACCGAACGTTGTAATGAAGGTTGCCGTCCCCGACGTGCCCGAACGCAAGCAACGTAGCGTCCGGGCAAATTTCGGCCAGCATTTGGTCACCGCGCTTCAGGAAATCCTGCATGGCGCTGACAGGAATCGATATGTCGTGTTTGAGCGCTTTTCCCAGCTTTCGTTCTGCTTCCGCGATCGAGTGCCGCAAGTGCCAAAGCTCACGGGCTTCTCCCGAATTCTTCGCGACGACCGCATCCGTCACGACCCCCTCATCGATCATGCCCATGAGCGCCGTTTCAAAAGCCTCGGGGCTACCGCCTGTCGCAACCTCCATCAGCACATACCACGGGTGAGCTTCGGACATGGGGACCTTCGCGCCCGGTACGGCTTGTTCAACCGACTCCAGGATACGGCGGGAGATAAGCTCGAAAGCCTCGATGCGATCGTCGAGTTCGCCGCGCAATGCCGCGAGCAGTTCCACGGCGTCGCCACTATCTCGCATCGCAACGAGCGCGGTTGCCGTCTCGCCGGGATCGGGAAACAGCCGCAACGTCGCGGCTGTGATGATACCCAGCGTCCCTTCGCTGCCGATGAACAGCTGCTTGAGATCGTAACCGGCCGTGTCTTTACGCAGCGAACGGAGTCCTTCCAGTACCGTACCGTCAGCGAGGACAGCCTCGAGCCCAAGTACCATTGCCCTGGCCGTGCCATAACGAATGACGTTTACGCCGCCTGCGTCGGTCGCAAGGTTGCCGCCGATCTGACAGCTGCCCTCGGCGCCCAGGCTCAGCGGAAAATAGCGATTCGCCTCGAGCGCCGCAGCCTGAATGTCGGCAAGGACACAACCCGCTTCGACCTCGATCGAGTAATTGAGAGGGTCGATAATGCGAATGCGATTGAGCCGCGCCAGGGAAAGCAGTACCTGCTCGCCGCTGTCGTCAGGCACAGCGCCGGCGCACATTCCCGTGTTTCCGCCCTGGGCGACGATACCAACGCCCGCCTCGCCACAGGCACGAACGACCTGTGACACTTCTTCTGTCGTTCCTGGCGCGACCAGGATCCGCGTCTTGCCAACGACCGCGCCTCGCCATTCAGTCAGGTGCGGTTCGAGTTCTGCGGCGTCCGTCTTCCAGCCCCGAGCACCGACGATGGCTTTCAAGCGGTCGTCAAGTGTCGCCATCGAGAATCGCCTGCTCTTCGAAAGTGTCCCAGTCAATATTACTGCCGCACATCACCAGCACAATATTGCGCCCCGTGAGTTCCCTGCGCAGGGGGCCAAGCAGTGCGGCGGTACTGGCGGCACACGCAGGTTCGACGGCAATCTTCATTTCGTGAAACAGGAATCCCATCGATTGCCGTAGGTCCGAATCGTCGACCAGCACCATGCGATCAACGTGCAGCTGGCAAAGTCCGAAGGAATACGGCATCGCGAACGGTGAACCCAGGCTGTCAGCAATCGTGCGTACCTTGTCGATGCCTTGTGGTTCTCCCTTGGCGAGACTGCGGTGCATCGTATCGGCCCCCGTCGGCTCCACCCCGATTACTTCGCAGTCCGGGCGCAGACGTTTCGCCGCGTTCGCAATTCCCGCAATCAGTCCGCCGCCGCCGACCGGCACGATGATCGTGTCGAAATCGTCGCATTGCTCGCAGATTTCGATACCAATGGTGCCTGTCCCCAGGGCAACGTGCGGCCCCTCGAACGGGTGTACGAAGTAACGCCCTTCATCCGCCTGGATCTGTTCGGCAATCGCGAAGGCCTTATGTACGTCATCGGCGAGCACGACCTCCGCGCCGTAAGACCTGCACGCTTCGATTCGTGACGGGTTTGCCGATGCGATCATGACGACTTTGGCCGTCGTGCCAACGGCCTGCGCGGCGAATGCCGTTGCGATTGCATGATTGCCAGCGCTCACCGCGGTCACCCCTGCGCCCAACTGTTCATCCGACAGGCTCAACAGCGTTGCCAGTGCGCCACGCGCCTTGAACGTTCCGGTCCGTTGCAGAAACTCGAGTTTCGCGGACACGCGGGTCTCGCCACCCAACGCTTTTTCGATCGCGGCACAGCGCACGACGGGCGTTGCGACGATCTGCTCGGCAAGTCGCTCGCCCAGTGCGCGGATTTCATCAATATCGGGGCCGGCTGGTGTCATTGCTTATGTAAAATTCACTTCGGAGCACGTGGGTCTATTGTTTGTAATATAAAGCAGATACAGTGACTTCCTTATAATACTTGCGCTGCCAACCAGACTTGATTAGGTTGGAACGAGCGAACTGTGGCAGAGAATGCCCTTTCGCGAAAGTCGCTGCGGGCATTGGCATGGAACTAGAGAATCTGTCGCAATCGGGGATTCGACGAATAGCTGACTATTCGCCGTACCTGGACCAATTGGCCGGACTGGCCCAGCAGATGGGCCTGCGACAGCGCAGCAACCTCGTCCACCTGGAGAAGAACCTTCACGACCACTGGTCGCTCGGGCAGAACAATATCCTGAGCTGGTGCCCGCTCGACGAAGGTGTGCTGGTTCTCGTCGTACCGCATTACGCGATCGCCGAGTACACGGCGCCGCGTGACAACGACCAGCCACCGAGGTTGTCGCCGCGGTTCATCACCGAGCTGATCTCGGGGGACAGGCAACTCTCCATCTCGCAGATGCAGAAGGTCGCGCGCCTGCTGGAGGTCGAGCCGATTCACATTCCGTTGCGGCAGCCATTGACAGGCAGCAGTGTCGAGACGCAGATCATCGAGAAAATGATTCGGCGTTATGGCATCAATTACGTAGCGAGCCGCGCAGTGACGCTGTTCGACATCGTCGGCTTCAGTCTGCTTACGCCTTTCGAGCAGATGACCCAGCTCAACAGCCTCTCGTACTCGCTCAACTCAGCGCATGCGAAGATGCTGGAGCAGGACGTCAACCTCAATTTCGCACGCTCATCGAGCGGTGACGGATTCTACATCTGGAACCGGGACGACGGTCTCGAGGCAAGTGTGAACCTCTATCACCTGATGCATATCGTGCTGGCCGACAATGCGATTGCACGTAGCAAGTCCGCCTCCAAAGCGGTCCCGAGGTTGCGGGCGTGTTTCCATGTCGGCAGCTGCTACGAATTCCACCAGGCGGAGGGCCTGAACCCGACCATGCACGACTTCATCGTCGGAGATGTCACGATCGAACTCGCACGCATGATAGAGGCCGCGCTTCCGGGCCAGATACTGGTCGGCGATTTCATGGCCGACATCCAGGATGAGGCGCCACACGACGACGACTATGTGGACCCGAACATCGATGCCGTCACGTTCCTCGAGCGCGCCCAGGGCAACCTCTCCCAGCTCAGCGGCATGGAACTCTCGGGCGAACGCGTTACCGCGATCAAGTGTTATCTAACCGGCGAAAACATCGGCGAGGGTCAATTCACGATCCGGAGGCTGACGATCAAGGACAAGCACGGACTATCGCGCGTCGCCTTCAATGCCAAGGTCAATATCTATCGTGAGACAGCGCGGCCGATTCTACTCGGCATACAGGACCGGAAGCTGCCAGCTCTTAGTCCGGTTTAACTATGCGGCGTAACCTGTTCGATTGGGGCGGTAATCTCGTCGCATTCGCGCTCCTCATCTTTCTCAACGTTTTGTCCAACGCGTTGCCAATCAACGGGCAGACGATGCCGGAGATATCGGCCAAGTACCCTTCCCTGTTCACCCCTGCCGGGTTTTCCTTCTCGATCTGGGGCGTTATCTACCTGTCTTTGCTCGTCTTCGTGGTCTACCAGGCTCTACCTCCGCAACGCAGGGACGTACGTATCGCCGCGATCAGCACGTTGTTCAAAGTCAACTGCGTCGCCAATGCGTCCTGGATCGTGGTCTGGCACTACGACTTGCTCGTGGTGTCCCTGCTCCTGATGTTCGTCATCCTGATTACGCTGATTCTCATCTACCGTTCGTTGCTCGCGGCGATCGCTAACAGTGGTGCCGTTCGGCACATCGCGCTGCACCTTCCATTCAGCCTCTATACGGGCTGGATCACTGTTGCAACGATTGCCAATATCAGTGTGCTACAAACGCATTACGGCTGGGATGACGCCGGTCTCTCAGCCGTGCAGTGGACGCTGTTCAAGCTCGCTCTGGCGGGCGCAATCGGGGCGACGGTAGTGTTGAAAGTTCGCGACCCCGTGTTTGTCGTTGTAATAGCATGGGCTGCTTACGGAATATCCGTAATGCAATCGGCGACTCCCCCGGTATCCGGAGCGGCGATGACAGTGTCAGTATTGGCCTTGTTACTCGCGGCAAACGAATTTTTTTCACGATTCCGCCGAGCCTGAAATCCAACGGAGAGCGACATGGCAAATGAGGGTTACCACGAAGCCATTGAAGACCTCAGCGAACAAACGAAAGACATGCATCGCGCGATTGTTTCGTTGATGGAAGAACTGGAGGCCGTCGACTGGTACAACCAGCGAGTAGATGCCTGCAAGGACGAGGAACTACGCGCCATCCTCGCGCACAATCGCGACGAGGAAAAGGAACACGCTGCCATGGTGCTCGAGTGGATCCGCAGACAGGACCCGACCTTCGATAAGGAACTGAGGGACTTCCTCTTTACCGACAAGTCGATCACTCACGATTGATGAGCCTTGCGAGAGGATGAGCGCTGCGCGCTTGTCGGTCGACTGCGTCGACCTCGGTGCGAACCTCCGAACGAGGTTCAAGTCTCCCCGCCCAAAACGAAAAATGACCGCTCACTGAAAGTGAGAGCGGTCAATTTTTCTAAATTGGTCGGGGCGGGGAGATTCGAACTCCCGACCCCCACAACCCCATTGTGGTGCGCTACCAGGCTGCGCTACGCCCCGACCGTACTGCCCTGTTGCACGCTCTCGCGCACTCGTGCAGGGCGGCAATGATAACCGCCGCGGGAAGACTTGGAAAGCAAAGAATTTAGCGGCGCAGAATCTTAAGAACTTGTTCAAGTTCCATTCGTATCTGCTTGATAATCTGCTGACTTTGTGTGACGTCAGTCTTGGCATCGTCGCCGGTCAGGCGCTGGCGGGCGCCGCCGATCGTGAAGCCTTCGTCATACAGCAGGCTCCGTATCTGACGAATGATCAGTACGTCCTGCCGTTGGTAATAGCGACGATTGCCCCGCCGCTTTACAGGCTTGAGTTGCGGGAACTCCTGCTCCCAATACCTGAGGACATGCGGCTTTACGGCGCAGAGGTCGCTTACTTCACCGATGGTGAAATAACGTTTACCAGGAATTGGAGGGAGTTCGTCGTTATTCCCCGGTTCCAGCATATGCTTCCACTCGGGCCTTTAGTTTTTGTCCTGGACGGAAGGTCACCACGCGGCGCGCGCTGATCGGAATTTCTTCACCCGTTTTCGGGTTTCTGCCCGGACGTTCTTTCTTATCCCGAAGATCAAAATTTCCAAAACCGGAAAGCTTGACCTGTTCACCGACTGCGAGCGATGCACGCAGCTCTTCAAAATACATATCGACAAGTTCGCGTGCTTCTCTTTTGTTGAGACCCAGTTCATTGAACAACGACTCGGCCATTTCCGCTTTTGTCAGTGCCATCGGGTTCAGTCTCTTAGTTCAGCGGCGAATTTGTCTTTTAATTTGTCTGTTGCCGCGGCCATCGCGATGTCCGCATCATCGTCAGTAAGGGTGCGCGATGTTTCCTGCAAAATCAAGCCTATTGCGACGCTTTTTCGCCCTGCTTCTATACCGGCACCCTTGTAAATGTCAAAAATCCTGACACCTTGAATCAACTGGGGTGCACTCTCGGCGACCGCAGCGACGAGTTCGCCTGCACTGACATCGTCATTGACAATGACTGCGATGTCACGACGAATAGCCGGGAACCTGGAGATCGCTACCGCACTCGGCGCCTTTGCAGCAAACGCTTTGTCGGCATCGATTTCGAATACATAGACGGCACGCTTGAGGTCGTACTGTTTGGCGAGCGACGGATGCAGCTTGCCGATTACGCCGATGATTGCCTCATTGCGCCGGATTTCGGCGGCCTGTCCGGTCTGCAGTGCCGGATGCTCAATGGCCGAGAAGGTGACGTCACCGTCTTCCGCAGCGAGCGCGAGCAAGGCCTCGACATCAGCCTTTATGTCAAAGAAATCAACGTTTTCTGACTCACTTCCCCACTGCTCGGGCACTACGGATCCCGTCGCGAGTCCCGCTATCCGAACGATTTCAGTGTGGTTGTCCAGCTTCCCATGGAACGACTTGCTTGCTTCGAAGATGCGTACCCGATCCTGTTGCCGGGCGACATTGGCAGACGCTGCGGCGACCATGCCAGGCCACAAGGATCCGCGCATGACGGACATCTCCGAGGAGATCGGATTGCTCAGCACGAGTTCCGACTCTATCCCGGTGAAAGCCTTGTTCGCCTTCGAATCAATAAAGCTGTAGGTGATCACTTCCTGGTAGTCGCGCGCAATCAGGGAGGCCGCGGCGCGCTCTATTTCGACCTGTGTTTCGGTAACCGTTTCGAGTGCTGCCTGCGAGAAGGCGGTCGTTTCCGGAATGGAGTCGTAACCGTATATTCTGGCAATCTCTTCGATCAGATCGGCTTCGATTTCGATATCGAAGCGGTGGCTGGGCGGCGTGACGTTCCATCCACCGTCGGCCTCTTCGACGTCCAATTCGAGCCGCGACAGGATTCGAATGACTTTTGCATCGGCAATCTCGAGGCCGAGCAAACGCGTCAAATGATCTTTGCGCAAAAGAATCGCATTCCTTTCAGGCAGATGCTCCGCGGCTGATTCCACGACCATTGGACCTGCATTGCCACCCGCGATCTCCAGAAGCAGTGCGGTTGCGCGCTCGACCGCCCGCCCCTGGCCTTCAGGGTCGACGCCACGTTCGAATCGCAGCGACGCATCGGTATGCATACCGTAGGAACGTGCACGCCCCGCCATGAAGTCCTGAGGCCAGAACGCGGCCTCGAAGAAAACGTCGGTGGTCGTGTCGGTCACGGCCGTACCGAGGCCGCCCATGATGCCGGCGATACCAATCGGGCCACTGTCGTCGGTGATGATTAGCGTGTCGCTGTTGAGCTCTATTTCTTTTTCATCCAGCAGCATGACCTTTTCGCCCGTTCTTGCGAGGCGTGGCCTGATCGGCCCCTGCAGCAGGCTGGCGTCATAGGCATGCAACGGCTGGCCGTACTCGAGCATGACGTAGTTGGTGACATCGACGACCGGCGAGATGCCGCGCAGCCCTGAGCGACGGAGCCGCTCTGTCATCCAGGTTGGTGATTTCGCGCGCGGATCGATGCCGCGGATGACGCGCCCCGCGAATCGCGGGCAACCGGCAGGCTCGACCAGTTCTACAGGGTGCGTGGCCTCGATGGTTGCCGCAACAGACTCAACTGCGGGGTCCCTGAGGTCGGCGCCCGTTAGCGCAGCAACGTCGCGAGCGATGCCCAGCACGCTGAAGCAGTCGCCACGATTTGGTGTGAGATCGAAGCTAATGACGGCGTCCGGGAGATCGAGGAACTCGATGAGCGGCGAGCCGACTTCAGCGTCGTTCGCCAGGTGCATGATCCCATCGGACTCGTCACCGAGGCCCAGTTCGACCGCCGAGCACAGCATGCCATTCGAGACTACGCCGCGAATCTTCGCCTTGCGCAGTTTCATGCCATTGGGCAGTTTGACGCCGGGCTTCGCCAGTGGCGTCTTCATGCCTTTTACGACATTGGGGGCACCACAGACGATGTCGATGAACTCACCGCTGCCGTCGGACACCTTGCACACGCTCAGCTTGTCGGCATCGGGATGCTTGCCGACTTCGACGACTTCGGCGATGACGACATCCGCCAATCCGGCGCCCTCGTAGTCGATGCCTTCAACTTCGTGGCCAAGCATAGTGAGTTGATGACCGAGCGCTTCGGTATCCAGGTCGGGATCGACCCATTCGCGTAGCCAGGATTCTGCAATCTTCATCGCCGTTACCTGAATTGCCGCAGGAACCGGAGATCGTTCTCGAAAAACGTTCTCAGGTCCGTCACGTTGTAGCGCAGCATCGCCAGGCGTTCGATCCCGATGCCGAATGCGTAGCCCGTGTACTTCTCAGGATCCACGCCGGCGCTCTCGAGGACGTTCGGGTGCACCATTCCGCAGCCCAGGATCTCGAGCCACTTGCCTTCGCCCCAGGAAACGTCGACCTCCGCGGACGGCTCCGTGAACGGGAAGTAAGACGGACGGAAGCGCAGCTCGGCTTTACGCTCGAAGAACGCTTCGACAAACTGGTGCAGAACCGCCTTGAGATTTGCGAAGCTGATGTTCTCGTCGATGACGAGGCCCTCCACCTGGTGGAACATCGGCGTATGCGTCTGATCGGAGTCGCAGCGGTAGACCCGCCCGGGCGCAATAATGCGAATCGGCACCCCCTCCTTGACGATCGACCGAATCTGCACGGGTGACGTGTGCGTTCGTAACAGATTCCCGCCAGGAAAATAGAAGGTATCGTGCATGGCACGCGCCGGGTGATTATCGGGAATATTCAGCGCCGTGAAGTTATGAAAGTCATCCTCGATTTCCGGCCCCGAACGAACGCCGAAGCCGGCATTGCGGAAGATCTTCTCGATGCGCAGGGTGGCGCGGGTCACGGGATGGAATCCACCAATGGAGCTGCCGCGCCCCGCCAATGTAACGTCAACGGCATCCGCTGCCAGTCGCGCTTCCAGTGCCGCCGCTTCAAGTGTCTCGCGACGGGCATTCAGCCTTGCTTGCACTTCCTGCTTGGCACGATTGATTTCCTGGCCGGCCGCCGCGCGTTCATCAGCCGGCAGCTGCCCCAGGGTCTTCAGGCGAGCCGTCAGCTCGCCCTTCTTGCCGAGGTAGGAAACGCGGACCGCGTCGAGCGCGGCGAGATCCGATGCGGCGTCGATTTGCGACGCGGCCTGACCGATAAGCTCGCTAAGTGCCTGCATAGTTGTGCCCTGATGCGGGCGCATCGCGCCCGCGTCAAGTTCGGTTAGCTGGCGGCTTGCTGTTCGAGACCGGCTTTTGCCGCCTCTGCAATCGCACCGAAGCCTTCGGGATCGTGCACGGCGATGTCGGCGAGGATCTTGCGATCGACAGCGATATCGGCACGGTTCAGCCCGTTTATGAGACGGCTGTAAGACAGGCCGTGCAGACGTGCTGCCGCGTTGATCCGGGTAATCCACAGGGCACGGAATTGACGCTTGCGCTGCCGCCGATCGCGGTAGGCGTATTGGCCGGCTTTGATGACAGCCTGCTTGGCCGTCTTGAATAGTTTGCTGCGCGCGCCGTAATAACCCTTGGCTTGGCCGAGGACCTTCTTATGGCGGGCTTTGGCGACTACGCCACGTTTGACTCTTGCCATTGCTCAATCTCCTCTTAGCTGTACGGAAGCAAACGTTTCACGGCCTTAACGTCGGCTTCTGCGACCTGCAGAGTATTGCCGAGCTGGCGTTTACGCTTTGACTTCTTCTTGGTAAGAATGTGATTGAGGTGGGCCTGGGAGCGCTTGTAGCCACCCTTGCCCGTTTTGCTGAAGCGCTTGGCTGCGCCCCGGTTGGTCTTCATCTTCGGCATTTTCTCTTCCTTTCTAGCCTTACAACGTACCCCGAAGGTCGCGGCAGGCGGGTAGAGCCGTCAGGACTTCCGCCCCTTGGCTGTTACTCACTTTTTGTATCGCTCGCTGGTGCTTTGCCTAGTGCTTTTTCGGCGCAATCACCATGATCATCTGCCGGCCTTCCATTTGCGGCATCTGCTCAACCGAGCCATATTCTTCAAGGTCATCCCGGACCCTTGCCAGCAGATTTGCACCCAGTTCTTTGTGCGCCATCTCCCGGCCTCTGAATCTCAATGTGACTTTGGTCTTGTCTCCATTTTCCAGAAATTCCACCAGTTTCCTGAGCTTGATCTGGTAGTCACCCTCGTCCGTTCCCGGACGAAACTTAATCTCTTTTACGTGGACCTGCTTTTGCTTGCGTTTCGCAGACTGGTTTTTCTTGTTCTGTTCGAACAAGTACTTGCCGAAATCCATGATGCGACAGACGGGCGGATCAGCCATTGGCGATACTTCCACGAGGTCCAGCCCCTCGTTCTTCGCCAGGTCAATGGCGGCCGAAAGCCCCATTACACCCGCCTGTTCACCGTCGGATCCAATTACCCGGACCTCGCCGGCCTCGATCTCGTCATTGCGCCTTACGCGCTTTGTAACTGCGATACTAATATCCTCCAAAAACCGGTCGACCCCGGCACTGGCCCACGACGCATGGCCGCAGCCAGTGCGGGAACGCGATTCTATATAGCCAGATGCAAAGAAACAACCGTGAAAACAACGATTTCTTCGAAAAAATCCGGTCGTCTGTTGCGAAAAAGCGACGCCGGCAGCCCCGCTTCGGAATTTGGTGGGCGATGGTGGTTTCGAACCACCGACCTCCACGATGTCAACGTGGCGCTCTACCCCTGAGCTAATCGCCCTTTATGCCTTCCCACCCCTCTCGAGGGGAGCCGTAAGATACTGAAGCAGTCTGCTGACTGCAAGACCTGTCAGCCGGCTTTTTGCTGTTCCAGTCCCAGTCCTTGATCGCGGATGATCTGAATCTCGTCCCTTAGCCGCGCTGCCTCCTCGAATTCGAGGTCGCGGGCGTGCTTGAGCATCTTCTTCTCCAGCTTGGCCGCACGCTTCATAAGCTGCTCCGTCGTCATCAGCTCATACACCGGCTGGTCATCCGCCACCTTGCGCCGCCCCCTGCCTGGAGCCGGATATGCGGCTTCCATGACATCCGCTACCTGCTTGACGATCGTTGCGGGCGTAATGCCGTGTTCATCATTGAACGCCAGCTGTTTTTCGCGGCGGCGACCGGTTTCTTCCAGCGCCCGTTCCATCGAGCCCGTGATGCGGTCGCCGTAGAGAATGGCCGTGCCATGAATATTGCGCGCAGCGCGCCCAACGGTCTGGATCAGCGATCGATCGGAACGCAGGAATCCCTCCTTGTCCGCGTCAAGAATGGCCACGAGCGAGACCTCGGGCATGTCGAGCCCTTCGCGCAGCAGGTTGATCCCGACCAGCACATCGAAAGCCCCGAGCCGCAGATCGCGGATAATCTCGGTGCGCTCGACCGTAGCGATGTCCGAATGCAGGTATCGAACCCTGACACCGTGCTCCTGCAGGTAATCGGTCAGGTCCTCGGCCATGCGCTTGGTCAACGTAGTGATCAACACGCGCTCACTGATGGCGACACGCCGCCCGATCTCCGAGAGCACATCGTCGACCTGTGTCTGCGCAGGGCGCACCTCAACGACCGGATCGATCAGCCCGGTCGGCCGGACCAGCTGTTCGACGACGTTGTCCGAGTGTTCCTTCTCATAGTTACCGGGCGTTGCCGAGACATAGATCGTCTGGGGTGCCTGCCGCTCGAATTCGTCGAAGCGCAGCGGCCGGTTGTCGAGCGCCGAGGGCAGACGGAACCCATATTCGACCAGGGTTTCCTTGCGCGACCGGTCTCCCTTATACATGCCGCCCAGCTGCGGGACGGTCACGTGGCTCTCGTCGATGACCAGGATCGCGTTGTCGGGGACGTAGTCAAAGAGGCATGGCGGCGGTTCGCCGGGTTCCCTGCCTGACAGGTATCTCGAGTAATTCTCGATGCCCGTGCAGTAACCGAGTTCACGAATCATCTCTAAATCAAATAAAGTTCGTTGTTCAAGTCTTTGAGCTTCCAGCAATTTATTGTGCTCACGGAGGTAATCCAGTCGGTCCTTGAGCTCCACCTTTATGTGTTCGCAGGCTTCCAGGAGACGCTCCCGGGGCGTCACGTAATGCGTCTTTGGGAAGATCGTGAGTCGTGGCACACGTCGCTCGACCTCACCCGTCAACGGATCGAAAAACGACAGCGACTCGATCTCGTCGTCAAACAGTTCGATACGCACGGCGTCGCGATCCGAATCGGCCGGAAAGACGTCGATGACGTCCCCGCGGACCCGATAAGTACCCTGTGACAGGTCAAGTTCGTTCCGTGTGTATTGCAGTTCCGCGAGTCGCCTCAGTATCTTGCGCTGATCGACCCGGTCGCCGCGCACCAGGTGCAGGACCATGCTGAAGTAAGCTTCGGGATCGCCAAGCCCGTAGATCGCTGACACGGTCGCAACGATGATGGCATCGGGACGCTCGATCAGGGCCTTCGTTGCGGACAGGCGCATCTGTTCGATGTGCTCGTTGACCGAGGCGTCCTTCTCTATATAGGTATCCGAACTCGGGACATAGGCTTCAGGCTGGTAGTAATCGTAATAGGAGACGAAATACTCGACGGCGTTGCGCGGGAAAAAATCCCGCATCTCCCCATACAACTGCGCCGCCAGGGTCTTGTTCGGTGCGAGAATAATCGCAGGCCGCTGTAGTTCAGCGATCACGTTTGCAATCGTAAAGGTCTTGCCCGATCCCGTCACGCCGAGCAGTGTCTGCCTGGCCAGGCCGTCATCGAGGCCCTCAACGAGGCCGGCAATCGCCTGCTCCTGGTCTCCGGCAGGCTCGAAATCCGCGACCAGCGTCAGCCGATCGCGTTCATCAACGTCCGTGTTGGGAAGGTCTTTGGAATCACGTACCATGCGTTTCTGTATCCCGGAGGCAATCGAGTGAGTTTATCAGTTTCCAATCGGATGGCGGCCGTCAAGCCGTCACCAACAGGGGCGGTCCTGGCGATCGCGACCGAGCTGCGAGCAGCCGGCCGCGACATTATCAGCCTCGGCACGGGTGAGCCGGATTTCGATACGCCACAGCACATCAAGGACGCAGCCGTTGCAGCGATTGCTGCGGGCCAGACCAAGTACACGCCTATCGATGGCACGGCAGAGCTCAAAGCTGCGATTCAGCGCAAGTTCGCGCGTGAGAATCAGCTCGAATACGAGCCTGCCGAGATCGTCGTGACCTGCGGGGCAAAACAGGCCCTGTTCAACCTGTGTCTTGCCCTGCTCGGACCGGGCGATGAAGCGATAATTCCGGCGCCCTACTGGGTTTCGTATCCGGACATGGTGCGGCTGGCAGGAGCCACTCCGGTTATTGTGGACGCGGGCATCGAGCAGGACTTCAAGATCACCGCATCACAGCTCGAAGCGGCAATAACCGACCGGACGAAGCTGCTCATTCTCAACAGCCCCTCGAATCCCACCGGGGCAAGCTACAGCCGGTCGGACCTCGAGGCGCTCGGAGGTGTCATCGAGCGGCACCCCGGGGTCGTGACAGTGTCGGACGACATCTACGAGCACATCCACTGGGCCGACGAAGCCTTCTCGAGCTTTGCCACAGCCTGTCCGTCGCTTCACGAGCGCATCGTTACGACCAATGGTGTTTCGAAGGCCTACGCCATGACGGGCTGGCGCATCGGCTTCGCAGCGGGCCCCAGGGAGCTGATCTCGGCGATGAAAACAGTGCAGAGCCAGAGCACGTCGAATCCCTGCAGCGTGTCGCAGGCGGCGGCACTGGCCGCGCTGGATGGAGACCAGGCTCCCGTAGCCCGGATGGCGGCTGCTTATCGCGAACGCCATGACTTTTTTGTCTCCGCTCTGAACGAAATCCCGGGCCTCGACTGCCGACCAGGTGAAGGCACCTTTTATGCGTTTCCCAAGGTCGCCGGCGTGCTGGAGCGGCTCGGACTCGAAAATGATGTGCAGCTGGTCGAGATGCTGCTCAAGGAAGGGGATCTCGCCTGCGTGCCCGGATCGGCCTTCGGGGCGCCCGATTACGTGCGCTTTTCCTTCGCCTGTTCCATGGAAACGCTCGAAGAATCAATGAATCGCATGAATCGGGTGCTGGCGGCTTGACAAGGGTGCGGTGCTGGACCAAAATCGCGACCCGCGGTACCGGATGGTAGCGCGCTATTCCCCGATAGCTCAGTTGGTAGAGCGATTGACTGTTAATCAATTGGTCCCTGGTTCGAGTCCGGGTCGGGGAGCCAAATTCTAAAAGGCCTCCAAGTGGAGGCCTTTTTTTGGCCTTCGTAGTTCGATCTGCTGAGGTCTCTCGTCGGAATCTACCGACTGCGACCTAATCCCGGGAGACGAGCTTCTCGAGGTGCCGACGGAACTCGTCGCCGGTGTCCGGGTGCTCGAGGCCGTAGGCCACGGTCGCCTGCAGGTACCCAAGCTTGCTGCCGCAGTCGTAGCGGACGCCCGTGAATGAATAGGCGTAGATGGCCTGTTCGCCGAGCAGATCGGCGATTCCATCGGTTAGCTGAATCTCGCCGCCCGCGCCCTGGCCAATGTTCTCCAGCTTGTCGAAGATCTCTGGTGCAAGAAGGTAGCGGCCCACGACCGCGGAGTTGGACGGCGCGACCTCGGGTGCCGGTTTTTCCACGATCTCGGTGATCCGCTGGTTCCCGTCAACCGCGACAATGCCGTAGCTGGACGTGCTCTCACGAGGGACGGTCTCAACCGCAATAACACTGCCACCGTGCACTGAGTATTGATCCGCCATCTGCGTCAAGGTCCCCGGATTGCCGGCGATCAGGTCATCCGCGAGATGCACGTAGAAAGGCTCATCGCCGACGGCCGGTCGCGCGCACAAGACTGCATGGCCAAGCCCCAGCGGCTCACCCTGGCGAATGTAGATACAGGACACCCCTTTGGGCACGATGTCCTGGATCGAGCGCAGCAGCTCATCCTTACCCGAAGCCTTGAGTGCCTGTTCGAGACCGGCATCCTTGTCGAAGTGGTCCTCGATCGCACGCTTGGAGCTGCCTGTAACGAATACGAGCTTGGTTGCGCCGGCCTCGATGGCCTCCTCGACCGCATACTGGATCAACGGCTTGTCCACGATCGGCAACATCTCTTTGGGGCTGGCCTTGGTCGCCGGCAGGAATCTCGTGCCTCTTCCTGCCACGGGGAAGACCGCTGCTCTTACTGTCTGTTTCAATTCGGGCTACCGTCACGCCAATCGGACCGCAATGATAGCCAAAAAAAACGGGTCGCGCCGGAGCGAGCAGCGCGACCCAATGCCGACAACAGGATACTTATCGCTTTTTCGCCACTGACACCTGGATGTCTGAACGGTTGAGCTCGACGGTTCGATCTCCGATGCCCTTGACAAGCGAGAGGTCGTCGGCGCTGCGAAACGGGCCGTGCTTTTCCCGGTATTCGACGATTGCCCTGGCCTTCGAGAGGCCTACCCCTTTGAGTTCAGCGGAAATCGTCTCGGCATCCGCCGTATTGACGTTGACTGGCCCGGCAAAAGCAAACACGGGCCAAAGCAGTACCGCCAGGAAATATTTTGAGATTCTCATCATAAGCTCCTTTTCGTGATGATCGCGCCGCGCTCTTGCGGCTATAAGGAGCCTAGATAGGGCCGCGATTGTGCGCCCGCCCTGAATCAGGGGAATTCGGCCAGAAACGGCTAGGGATTCGTGATGCTGTGCTGCAGCACCGTATCGAACTGGACGCGTGCAGCAGGTCGTTGCGTTTCCCAGTTACGGCAGCTCGGACACTGCCACAAAAGTCGCTGACTGGAAAATCCGCATTCCTGGCACTGGTAGCGCGGCGTTACGCGGGCCAGTTTCGACAGTGCGCCGCGAACTTTGGCCAGAGCGGAGTCGTGGGAATCCGTATCACCGAGAGCCAGTTGTTGCAGGTCGATAAACTCGCTGAGCGTGGGCTCGTCGAGAATGTACTGTTCGACGCAATCGTCGATTATCGGGATACCGCCCAGATTATTGACGATAGCCGTGTACGCGACCAGCGAGCTGCGCTCCGGGTATTTTGCCAACAGCGACTTCAGCGCGCGATCGAGATCTGCCGTCGCGTTCTCACGTTCGTAGATAGACACGATCTCTGGCAAAGCTTCAGCAATCAGGTAGGTATTTTCGTCGATTATTCGGTGATACAGGCGCAGCGCCGTGTTGCTGTCGTCGGTTTCCCGGGCAATATGGGCGCGTGTCAGGGCACCGCGCAGCGTCCGTGGTCGCCCGGACTGCGCTTTCTTGACGTAGGCGCGTGCTGCAGCAAAATCCTTCGCCGTTGCGGCCCCTTCGGCCAGCTCGCAATAGTAGTGCGCGATCTGCAATGCCAGCGAACGCCCGCCCAGAACTTCCAGGCGCTTTCCTGCGTCAATGGCCTTTTCCCACTCTCGTTCCTGTTCGTAGATGTTGCAAAGGCTCTCGAGCGCCTGCACCTGGTAGCGAGAGCCTCCGGCTAAGCGCGAGAAGATGTCCTCTGCGCGGTCCAGCAGTCCTGCCCCAAGGTAATCCTTGGCGAGCGAGTAAAGCGCCTGATCGCGTTGTTCGGATGCGAGATCCGGTCGCGCAATAATGTTCTGGTGAATACGAATGGCCCGGTCGACCTCGCCCCGGCGTCGAAACAGGCTGCCGAGCGCGAAGTGCGTCTCTATCGTCTTATCGTCGACGCGCACCATGCGCAGGAAGTGCTCCAGGGCCTGGTCAGTTTGCTCATTGAGGAGGAAGTTGAGGCCCTTCAGGTAATCAACATTGAGCGGCGGCGGCGCGTCTTCGTCGTCACGTTCCCCGAATCTCCCCATCGCCCAGCCCGCTGCCGCCAACAACAGAAACAGACCAGCAAGCAGGAATGTCGACTCAGTCGGCATCGCTCAGGGGCAAGCCGCGGAGACTCGTGACCTCGCTTTCAGAGAGACGTAATGAGCGCCTCAACGCGCGCCGCTCGTTGAAAAGCCTGAGCGCGAAAAACCCCATGCACAAGATGCCGAACAGCCAGCCCAGCGCAAAAGTAACCGTGAGCACGAGCGGCAGGGGCTGAGTAAACCTGGCGAAGGCCAGGTCAATATCGACTGTGCCCGTGTTGATGGCCGTGAACGTGGCCATAAAGATCGCGATTACAACAATCAGAATCAGCAAGCCGACGCGCTTCAGCATGCGACTACTCCTGTGTTGTGCTGCGGTCGATCAATTCTTGATCGGGAAATGGCGGCTCTCGTTGACACGTTCGCGCAAGTCTTTGCCCGGCTTGAAGTGCGGCACATACTTGCCCGACAGCGCGACTGCTTCGCCAGTCTTCGGATTACGACCGATGCGCGGTGGTCGATAGTGCAATGAGAAACTCCCAAAGCCACGAATTTCGATGCGCTGGCCTTGTGCCAGGGAATCGCTCATCAGGTCGAGCAGGTGCTTGACGGCGAGTTCCACATCCTTGGCAGGAAGGTGCTTTTGCTTGCGGGAGATTGCTTCTATCAGTTCAGATTTTGTCATTTTACTTTTCGCCGTACCGCCTTGTCAGCGTAACCCACGGATAGTAAAGACAATAATAGCCCGGACCGGGCGGTCCGGGCTACCTTTTTTACTTATTATTTGCTTCCGCCGGACATCTTTTCCTTCAGAAGCTCGCCAAGCGTGGTTCCTACAGGGGCTGCCGACGAATCAGACTTGTAGCTGCTGACCGCTTCTTGCTCCTCCGAAACCTCCTTGGCCTTGATCGAGAGCGCGATCGCGCGATTCTTGCGATCGACGTTCGTGAACTTGGCTTCGATTTCTTCGCCGACCTTGATCATCGTGCGAGCATCCTCGACCCGGCCCCTGGCCAGTTCGGACGCGCGCAGCGAACCAAAGACGCCGTCGCCGAGATCGACCAATGCGCCGCGCGCATCGACTTCGGTGACCGTACCCTTGACGATCGAGTTCTTCGGATGCGCGGCCAGCCAACCGGAGAATGGGTCTTTCTCGAGTTGCTTGATCCCGAGCGAGATACGCTCACGCTCCGCATCGATAGCCAGCACGGCTGCCTCGATCTCCTGACCTTTCTTGTAATTGCGGACGGCTTCTTCGCCGGGCAGATCCCAGGAAATGTCGGAAAGATGAACGAGTCCGTCGATACCACCATCGAGACCGATGAAGATACCGAAGTCCGTAATCGACTTGATCTGGCCCGTCACCTTGTCGCTGCGATTGAACGTCGTGGCAAATTCGGCCCACGGGTTCGACTTGCACTGCTTGATACCGAGCGAAATACGGCGACGTTCCTCGTCGATCTCGATGACCATGACCTCGACTTCCTCGCCAACCGAGACGACGCGCGACGGGTTGACGTTCTTGTTGGTCCAGTCCATTTCGGAGACATGCACCAGGCCCTCGACCCCATCCTCGATCTCGACGAAACAACCGTAGTCCGCAATGTTCGTAACCTTGCCGAAAATACGGGTCTGCGGCGGATAACGACGTGCGAGATCCTGCCACGGATCATCGCCAAGCTGTTTCATGCCGAGCGATACACGCTGGCGTTCACGATCGAATTTCAGGATCTTGACATCGATTTCCTGGCCTACCTCGACGACCTCGGAAGGATGCTTCACGCGCTTCCAGGCCATATCGGTGATGTGCAGCAATCCATCAATGCCGCCCAGGTCTACGAAGGCACCGTAGTCGGTCAGGTTCTTGATGATACCCTTGACCGTCTTGCCTTCCTGGAGTTCTGCCAGCAGAGCTTCGCGCTCGGCAGAGTATTCTTTTTCAACAACGGCGCGACGCGACACGACGACGTTGTTACGCTGCTGGTCAAGCTTGATGACCTTGAACTCGAGGCTCTTGCCCTCGAGATACGCAGGATCGCGAACCGGGCGAACATCGACGAGCGAGCCCGGCAGGAATGCGCGGACATTGTCGATTTCGACCGTAAAGCCACCCTTGACGCGACCATTGATAATGCCTTCGACGACTTCACCGTCCTCGAATGCTTTCTCGAGCTCAATCCAGGTACGTGCGCGAATGGCCTTCTCGCGTGACAGCTTGGTCTCACCAAAGCCGTCCTCGACGGCGTCCAGTGCGACTTCAACTTCGTCACCGACAGAGATTTCGCCTTCAATCTTGTCGTTCTTGAACTGTTCTACGGGGATCACGGCCTCTGACTTGAGACCGGCACTGACGATAACCACATCGTCATTTACCGCGACAACGATACCGGTAATGATTGAACCCGGCTTTATCTGTCGACTGGCAAAACTTTCTTCAAATAATTCAGCAAAACTTTCAGACATGTTTAAAAACCCACGGGAACTTCAGTTCCCACCCAAACGCTGGTTGCATCCTGCTACCGACGGTCATTACAAAAAAAGGAGCGAACATCCTGTCCGATCCTATCCAAAGTTCTTTCCCTGGAGTCTAGAGTTCTGCGACCCAATCCAGCACTGTTTGCGTCACAGCCTCGATGGACTGGCCCGAGGAATCCAGGATCCTGGCGTCCTCTGCGGGCCTGAGCGGTGCAACCGATCGCTCGGAATCCCGCCGGTCACGGTCCTCTATGTCCCGTGAAAGGGCGGCAAGGCTAACATCCAAGCCCTTGTCTTTCAACTGCTTATGGCGCCTTTTGGCGCGTTCCTCGGCGCTCGCCGTCAGGAAAATTTTTACCGTTGCGGAAGGAAACACCTGGGTACCCATGTCGCGTCCGTCTGCGACCAGTCCCGGCGGCCTCTGGAAAGCCCGCTGGCGTTCCAGCAGCGCCTGCCTCACGGCGGGTATCGCGGCCACGGTCGAGGCCCCTGCTCCGGCTTTCTCCGTGCGAATTTCCATCGCTACGTCGTTATCTCCAAGCCAGATGCGCTCCCCGCCTGCCTCGTCGCTGTCAAAGCGTACGTCGAGGGTCCTCGCCACTTCGGCAAGTCCGTCCGCATCATCCAGGGCAACGCCCTTGCGCGTGGCCGACAATGCCGTCAAGCGATACAGGGCCCCGCTGTCGAGCAGGTGATATCCCAGGGCCTCGGCCACACGCCGCGCTATCGTGCCCTTGCCGGATCCGCTCGGACCATCGATCGCAATGACCGGGGCTTTCTCAGCCATCTGCCTGATCCTCGTGGCGCTCGATAGCGGCGCCGATCGATCCCATGCACGACACGAATCCCGGAAACGACGTCTCGACGGAAGCGGTATCCTGAACCACAACCTCGCCGTCAGCGACGCCACCGGCCACAGCCAGAGACATCGCGACGCGGTGGTCGCCGAAACTCTGTACGGTTCCGCCCTTGAACTGGCCGCCGTGCACGATCGCCCCGTCCGGCTTTTCTTCGACCTCGATCCCGAGCGCCTGCAGTCCGGCTGCCATGGCGGCAATTCGATCACTCTCCTTGACTCGCAGCTCCTCGAGACCCGCGAAGACAGTCTTGCCGTTCGCGGCTGCGGCAGCAACGAACAGAACCGGGAATTCGTCGATCGCGAGCGAGACCAGGCCGGGATCGATCGTGCCACCATGCAGTTGTGATGCGCGCACGCGGATATCGGTGACCGGTTCCGAGCCAAACAGTTGCGGTCGTTCAAACCTTATGTTGGCACCCATTTCCTGCAGAATATCGATAACTCCGATTCGCGTTGGATTCATGCCGACATTGCTGATGAGAAGTTCGGCATCTTCAGACAACAGCGCCGCAAGTATAAGGAATGCGGCCGACGACAGGTCTGCCGGCACCTTGATCTCGCATGCCTTGAGCCGCCGAACACCCCTGATACCGATGCGATTGCCGTTCACATATACATAGACACCCATCGACTTCAGCATGCGCTCGGTATGGTCGCGCGAAACTGCGGGCTCGACTATTTCCGTGGCCCCCCTGGCATACAGTCCGGCCAGCAGGATCGACGATTTCACCTGCGCGCTCGCAACGGGCATCTCGTAGTTGATACCGGTCAGGCGCTTGCTCCCGTGGACAGTCAGTGGCGGCTTGCCATCGTTGCTGTCAATAACTGCGCCCATCTCGCCGAGGGGCTTGATGATACGTCCCATCGGACGCCCCGTAAGGGATTCATCCCCGGTCAGCACGCTGTCGAAGGGCTGCCCGGCCAGCAGACCCGTCATCAAGCGCATCGCGGTCCCTGAATTGCCGAGATCAAGCTCCGCCGTTGGTGCTTGCAGCCCATGAAGCCCGACGCCATCGACCGACACCTCGGTGGCAGAATGCTGTTCGATCGAGACGCCCAACTGGCGCATCGCCGCCATCGTCGAGAGACAGTCTTCGCCCGCCAGGAAGCCCGATACCTCGGTTCGACCCTCCGCAATGCTCCCGAGCATCAACGCGCGATGTGAGACCGACTTGTCGCCGGGCACCGTGACTGCGGCGTCGACGAGGGTCGATGGAGTAACCCTGAAGTGCATGATCAGCCGACGGCTTTCGGGTAAGCGCCCAGAACCTTGAACAACGAACTTCTGGCTTCGAGCTGCGCCAGCGCGTCCGACATCGGCGCTTCCCCGGCGTGACCCTCAATGTCGATGAAGAACACATAGTCCCAGTTGCGCCGTCGCGACGGTCTGGACTCGATACGCGTCATACTCACGCCAAATTCGGCAAGGGGCTTCAGTAGCTGGTGCAACACACCGGCACCCCCGGCTGTGTCGCTCGTGGACACCAGAATCGTCGTCTTGTCATCGCCACTCGGGGCAGCCAGCTTGCGCCCGACGACGAGGAAGCGAGTTGCGTTGTCGGGCCTGTCCTCGACGTTATTGACCATGATGTCCAGTTCATAAACGTCGGCCGCAACGTCGGGACCGATGGCTGCCGTGCCCTCTTCGTCCCGTGCTCGCCGGGCACCGGCCGCATTGCTCGACATGCCGATCAGTTCAACGTGTGGCAAATGCTCCCGGATCCAGCCGCGGCACTGCGCCAGTGACTGCTCGTGTGCACAAATGCGTTCGACGTTCTCGAGCCCTTTGAAATGGCCCATGAGATGCTGTTCTATCCTGAGTTCGATTTCACCCGCTATCTTGAGCGGCGACGTCAGGAACATGTCGAGCGTGTTGTTCACCGACCCCTCGGTCGAGTTTTCAATGGGTACCACGCCGAAGTCGGCAGCGCCGCATTCGACCTCCTGGAAGACCTCATCGATCGTATGAAACGGCAATGCGCGTACGGAATGGCCGAAGTGCTTGTAGACTGCCGTCTGCGTGAACGTTCCTTCCGGCCCCAGGAAACCGATCTTCAAGGGCTCCTGCTGTGCGAGGCACGCAGACATGATCTCGCGAAACAGCCGCAACATCTCGTCGTCACGCATCGGACCCTTGTTGCGTTCGAGAACGCTGCGCAGAACCTCTGCCTCGCGCTCAGGACGATAGTATTCGACGGCCGAGGCGAGTTCGCCCTTGGCAACCCCGACCTGCTGAGCAATCCTGGCACGATCATTGATAAGCGCCTGGATGCGCTCGTCGATGCTGTTGATGCGCTTGCGGATCTCGCCGAGGTCCGGCTTGTCCGATTTGTCGTTTTGCCCTGCCATACCTTTCCTGTTCGAAAACCGTAAAGGAATCGTCAGGTTACCGGCTTGCCGAGATTTCGCAACGTCAGTACGCCATCAATCGCAAGAATCTCTTCGAGAAGTTCCCTGGACGGCTCTTTGTTCACGTCGACAATCGTATAGGCGAATTCTCCGACCGACTTGTTGAGCAGGTCCTCGATATTCAGGCCGGCATTCGCAAGGTCGGTGGAAATCTGGCCGACCATATTCGGCACGTTGGCGTTCGCCACCGTAATCCGCCAGGCATCCAGGCGTGGTAGCCGCGCCTCGGGGAAATTGACCGAGTGCCGTATGTTGCCGTTCTCGAGATAGTCCTTGAGGTTCTCGGCAACCATGATTGCGCAGTTCTCTTCCGCTTCGCCCGTCGAGGCGCCCAGGTGTGGCAGCGCGACTACCTTGGGGTGTGCTATCAATTCCGGCGTCGGAAAATCGGTTACATACGCATGCAGCTTGCCACTGTCGAGCGCCGCGATTGCCGCCGCATCGTCGACCACACCACCGCGGGCGAGGTTAAGAAGCACGGCATGATCGTTCATGAGCGCCAGCCTGTCGGCATTCACGATATTGCGTGTCGCATCGACAAGCGGCACATGCACCGTGACGAAATCCGCGTGTTGGAACAACTGGTCGAGGGTCTCTTCCTGCTCGACCCCCGATGACAACTGCCACGCGTTGCGGACCGTGATCGCCGGGTCGAAACCGACGACTTTCATTCCCAGATCGAGTGCAGCATTTGCCACCTCGACGCCAATGGCACCCAATCCGATTACGCCGAGCGTCTTGCCCGGTAGTTCGAACCCCGAGAACTGCTTCTTGCCGGCCTCGACAGCTTTGTTGAGCGCCACACCGGTTTCGTCCAGCGTACCGACGTATTCCCGCGCGTTGCACAAATTGCGAGCACCCAAAAGCATGCCCGCGATCGCCAGTTCCTTGACGGCATTTGCATTGGCGCCAGGCGCATTGAAAACGGGTACGCCCCGCGCGCTCATCGCGTCGACCGGAATATTGTTGGTTCCCGCTCCTGCGCGGCCGATCGCCGCGACGGTGTCGGGTATATCCCAATCATGCATATTGAATGAACGCAGCATAATGGCGTCCGGATGTGCTATCTCGGAGGCCACCTCATAGCGTTCGCGTGGGAGATGACGCAGCCCTTCGACCGCAATGTTATTGAGCGTGAGTACTTTAAACATGACTATCCGTTTGACCTTTCGAAATCCGCCATGAACCCGATCAGGACGTCGACTGCTTCCTCGCTGACCGCGTTGTAGATCGATGCGCGCATACCACCGACGGATCGGTGACCCTTCAGGTTGGTAAGCCCGGCCTCTTTCGATTCCTCGAGGAATTTCCCGTCCAGCGAATCGTCCGCGAGGATAAACGGTACGTTCATCCAGGAGCGGCTATCGAGCGCGACGGGGTTGCTGTAGAAATCGGAATCATCGATGGCCGCGTACAGCCTTGTTGCCTTGCGCTCGTTGACCTCGGCCATGGCGGCAAGACCGCCACGACTCTTGAGGTATTCGAAGACGAGATCGGCGACATACCAGGCAAAAGTCGGCGGAGTATTCGTCATCGAATCCGACTCCGCGTAAGACTTCCAGGTCATCAGGTGTGCGTTATTGGGACGCACGCGCTCCAACAGGTCGTTGCGAACGATGACGAGGGTAATGCCCGCCGGGCCAATATTCTTCTGCGCGCCGGCATAGATTACGCCAAAACGGCTGACGTCGATCGGGCGTGAAAGGATCGTGCTAGACATGTCGGCTACAAGCGGTGTATCCGCATCCGGAACGAAGTGAAATTCAACGCCGGCTATAGTCTCGTTGGGCGTGTAATGCAGGTAGGCCGCATCCTCACTGCGCTGCCAGCCGGCCACGTCGGGAATGTAGGTAAAGTTTTTGTCCGCCGCATCCGCGGCCACGTTGACGTTGCAGAATTTGCGGGCTTCACCGGCGGCTTTCCTGCCCCAGCTGCCGGTGATCACATAGTCGACGGTATCGTCCGGGCCGGCGAGATTCAGCGGCGCCATCGCCATCTGCATTGTCGCCCCGCCCTGCGTGAACAGAACGCTGTAATCGTCGGGAATCGCCAGCAGTTCGCGCGCGTTGGATTCCGCCCGCGCCGCGAGTTCGACGAACTCCTTGCTTCGATGGCTGACCTCCATCACCGTCATACCGGTACCTTGCCAGTCCGGAATGTCACTGCGGATGGTTTCGAGCACCTCGAGAGGGAGTGCCGCGGGACCGGCACTGAAGTTGTATACGCGCGACATGTCGCTGGGACCCTTTGGAAAGCCAAGACCTATTCTAGGCGGCGTATTGTTACGGTTTGGCGTCGTAAATGCACTACGAATTTCGTGCTTTACTCCTCATCGCCCTCGATCGACTCGATACGCGCGAGGCCAACCAGCCGCTGCCCCCTCCCCACGCGGATCAGGCGGACACCCTGCGTGTTGCGGCCCATGATCGAAATATCCGAAACACCGGTGCGCACTAAGGTCCCGTGTGAGCTGATCAGCATGACTTCGTCGTCTTCTTCCGTCTGAATGGCCCCGACAGTCTTGCCATTGCGGTCGCTCG
>Ga0265309_10000116_pt1 | contig 26919 bp, 28 predicted proteins | sample Helome_FD_192492 | JGI IMG/M metagenome (GOLD analysis project Ga0265309, IMG submission 192492) | Marine sediment microbial communities from subtidal zone of North Sea - Hel_20160524 (Illumina Assembly) | ecosystem: Environmental > Aquatic > Marine > Subtidal zone > Sediment ...
TGATGGGCTCAGAACATTTTCAGTTTCTGGGATAAAATCTTTCCAGTTATCAGAAGATGGATTGCTAGCATCCACAGTCACTACTTTTTGATTTGGAGCGTTTAGGTTCGTCGATAAGTATAATTTCCCCCCACGATTATCTATGATATAACTATCGCTCTCTGTATGATCTAAAACAGTAATTAATTTAGAATTAGGATCAGTTAAATCTTTAAGATATAGTTTATTTCCTGAAGTTGATACGGAAGCTGTAATAACTAAGTATCTATGATCTTCCGTTAAATAGCCACCAACATATCGATGTTTTTCGGTAGGAATACCACCAAAGATAAGTTTGTCATCTTTTTGTAATGTGCCCAATTTGTGATAATATAATTTATGTTGGTCAGTTTTAGCTGATAATTCACTGCCTTCAGGTTTGTCATAACTCGAATAGTAAAAACCTTCATTATTTTTCCATGCAAGCCCACTAAATTTTACATCTATAATGGTGTCTCCTTTGATTTCTTTATTAATCGCATCAAATACGATAACTTTTCTCCAGTCAGATCCCCCTTCTGAGATGGAATAAGCAGCCATAGAACCATCTTTTGAGAAACTTAACGATCCCAATGATGTAGTGCCATCTTCAGAAAAAGAATTTGGATCTAAAAATATTTCTTCTTTCCCATCTTCTTTTGTTCGATATACTACATATTGGTTTTGAAGGCCATCATTCTTTCTGTAATACGTAAAATCTCCCTCCTTAAATGGTCGAGTTAATTTTTCGTAATTCCATAATTTTTCTAACCTATTTTTTAATTCTGAGCGATATGGTATATTATCTAAATATCCAAAAGTAACTTTGTTTTGAGCTTCTACCCAATCTCCTGTTTCTTCAGACATATCATCTTCTAACCAGCGGTATGAATCTTTCACCTCGGTATCAAAATAAGTATCCACAGTATCTACTTTTTTAGTTTCCGGATAGGTTAATTCCATTGAGAGATCAGTTTTGTTTTCATTTTTACATGAAATAATTAATAAGGTTGTCAAAAAAAGAAATGCTAATTTTTTCATTGGTTTATTATTTATAGATGTGAATTAATCAGTAGGAATTTGCCATAATAATCATTAGTTTCAAAAAAGATAATACGACAGCACATAAGGTGATTAATATTTTAAATTTGAAGTCGTACAAAAGTAAAAAAAAAAGGCATATCAACTTGATATACCTTCATAAAATATTAATAAATTTTGCTTTTAAAACAGCGATTTATAATGATTCCAGTTTAAATATATTAGTACAACTGTTAACAATGAAACTACAGCTGCCCCACCAATTCCGGCCAAGTCAAACTTTAAATGATATAACAGCATATTTACAGCGATAGGTGCTAATACAACCAATGCAAATGGTACCCATTTATTAAAAATTAATAAAATACCGGTAATAACCTCAAGAGCACCAATAAGTGGGAACATATAACCGGTATTGCCTAGTGCTCCCATAAAATCGGCAGCTCCTCCGGTAAGTTCAGGCATCGGCATAAAATTTAAAAACTTGTTAGCACCAAAAACAATTAGGATTAGACCCAACACAAGGCGAAGGGCCGCATTGACTTTTGAATTCATAATAAAAATTTTAGTTAGTATATTTGATTTAGTCGTACAAGTTACTAAATTCTAACAAAATGTAACTTAAGTAACAATAATATACGTTTAAAATGCGTCAATTTGTCGTATAAAAATTAGCGGAATGGTTATTGCGCCAGACATTAAAAAAAAACAAAAATGACAGAATTATTGACTAAAGAAACTTTTTTAGAAAAAGTTTTTAATTTCGAAAAAAATAAAGAATGGAAATTTGAAGGTGATTTACCATGTGTAATTGATTTTTACGCAGATTGGTGTGGGCCTTGTAAAATGGTGGCACCAATATTAGAAGAATTAAGTGAAGATTATAAAGGGAAAGTGAATATATACAAAGTAGATACTGAAGCGCAACAAGAACTTTCAGCGGCCTTTGCTATAAGAAGTATTCCATCAATGCTTTTTTGTCCAAAAGAGGGACAACCTCAAATGGCTCAGGGAGCGTTGCCGAAGCAACAATTAGAAGAAATTATTAAAGATGTTTTAAAAACATCAAAATAAAAAAAGCCCGATTAATCGGGCTTTTTTTTATCAAATTAGTTATTTAAGAAACTACTTTATTATTAATCAAATTGTTTTCAACTAGGTACTCAGCAATTTGTATAGTATTTGTCGCTGCACCTTTGCGAAGATTATCTGATACGATCCACATATTTAAGGTCTTTGGCTGAGATAGATCTCTTCGAATCCTTCCAACAAAAACATCATCTTTACCTTCAGCATAAATTGGCATTGGGTAGGTGTTAGTATCAATATTATCTTGTATGGTCACACCAGAGCTTTCATTCAAAATTTTTCTAATTTCTGTAACGTCAAAATCATTTTCGAATTCAATGTTTACATTTTCACTGTGCCCTCCTACAACAGGAATTCTAACAGCCGTAGCTGTAACCGCTATAGATTTGTCATTTAGGATCTTTTGAGTTTCTCTCACCAATTTCATTTCTTCTTTGGTGTAACCATTGTCTTCAAATACATCGCAATGTGGTATTGCATTTCTATGGATAGGATAGTGATAGGCCATTTCTCCTTTTTCTCCTTTATATTCATTTTCTAATTGCTGCACCGCTTTTACTCCGGTACCCGTAATAGATTGATAGGTAGATATTACTAATCTTTTGATCTTGTATTTTCTGTGCAACGGCGCTAAAGCCACAACCATTTGAATGGTAGAGCAATTAGGATTTGCAATAATTTTATCATCTTCTGTCAATGAATTGGCATTAATTTCTGGGACTACTAATTTTTTTCTTTCATCCATTCGCCAGGCAGAAGAGTTGTCTACAACAGTAGTTCCTACATCAGCAAATTTTGGTGCCCATTCTAATGAAGTGCCTCCTCCTGCGGAAAATAAAGCAATATCAGGCCGCATGTCAACCGCTTGTTGCAAACTAACAATTGTAAAGTCAACATCTTTGAAGGTTACTTTTTTACCAACTGATTTTGCTGATGCCACTGGGATCAATTCTGTTATTGGAAAATTTCGTTCTTCTAATGCTTTTAACATTACGGTTCCTACCATTCCGGTTGCCCCAACTACTGCTACTCTCATATATGTTGAAATTTTAATAATTTAGAATGCAAAGGTTATAAAAAGATTAATAGTTATAATAACTTTTTATTTAAAAATTTGCTAAAGTTTAAAATCTATCAAATTTGATTAAAATGTTGTAAATTTTTTAATTAAAGGCCTGAAAACCTTATTTTTGCATAAATTTTATATTAAATCATTCTTTAAAACTTAAAATTAGTATAGTATGCAACTGTACAATACATTAAGCGCTAAAGAAAGAGCAATGTTGATTGAGCGTGCAGGTAAACAACGCTTAACATTATCTTTCTATAAATATGCCAACATTGGTAATCCACAATTATTCAGAAATTATTTATTTGTAGCCTGGAACGATTTAGATGTTCTTGGAAGAATTTATGTTGCTCACGAAGGAATCAATGCACAACTTTCTGTGCCTGCTGATAGTTTTGATGATTTCAAATTTCATCTGGATAGTATTCCTTTCTTAAAGAATGTACGACTGAATATTGCTGTTGAACAGGATAATAAATCTTTTTTAAAATTAAAAGTTAAGGTACGCCATAAAATAGTTGCTGATGGATTAAATGATGAAACATTTGATGTCACAAATATTGGCATCCATTTAAAAGCAAAAGAATTTAACAGGTTGTTGTTAGACCCGAATACGGTCTGTGTTGATATGCGTAATCATTATGAAAGTGAAATTGGGCACTTCGTTGGTGCTATTACACCGGATGTAGATACTTTTAGAGACTCTTTGAATATTATTGAAAGCGACTTGAAAGATCATAAGGAGGATAAAAACTTAGTAATGTATTGCACTGGAGGTATTCGATGTGAAAAAGCAAGTGCTTATTATAAGCATAAAGGATTTAAAAATGTATTTCAACTTGAAGGAGGTATCGTTGAATACGTACGACAGGTAAAAGCTGATAGTTTAGAGAATAAATTTATAGGGAAAAATTTTGTATTTGACCATAGAAGAGGTGAACGGATTTCTGATGATATAATATCGAATTGTCACCAATGTGGCAAATCTTGTGATAACCATGTAAATTGTGAAAACGAGGCTTGTCATTTATTGTTCATTCAATGTGATGACTGTTTAGAAAAAATGCAAGGATGTTGCTCTAAAGAATGTCAGGAGGTCTTTAATTTACCTTATGAAGAACAAAAAGCGTTACGAAAAGGAACACATAATAGCAATAAAATATTTAAAAAAGGTCGGTCTGAAGTTCTGATCTACAAAAAATAAAATATACCGAGATGAGTAATGGAATTGAATTAATGGCTCCGGCAGGAAACTATGAATCTTTACAAGCAGCTATAGACAATGGAGCAGATTCTGTGTATTTTGGAGTTGAACAATTGAATATGCGTGCAAGAGCATCCATTAATTTTACAATGGATGATCTGCCAGAAATTTCCAAAAGATGTCTTGAAAAGAAAGTGCGTACGTATTTAACATTAAACACGATAATTTATGACCATGACCTTTCGGTTGTTAAAACATTAATAAACAAAGCTAAAAAGGCAAATATTAGCGCTGTTATTGCGATGGATCAAGCCGTTATCTCTGTGGCTAGAAGCGTTGATATGGAAGTACATATTTCAACCCAAATAAATATTACAAATATTGAAACGGTTAAGTTTTATGCTATGTTCGCTGATACAATAGTATTGAGCAGGGAATTGAGTTTGCGCCAGGTTAAAAAGATTACGGAACAAATACATAAGGAACAAATAAAAGGTCCGTCAGGGAGGTTGGTTGAGATCGAAATTTTTGGACACGGGGCTTTGTGTATGGCGGTTTCTGGTAAATGTTATATGAGCTTACACGCATATAATTCTAGTGCGAATAGAGGGGCTTGTAAACAAAATTGCAGAAAAAAATATACGGTTATTGATCAGGAAACTGGATTTGAAATGGAGATTGATAATGAATATATTATGTCTCCTAAAGATCTATGTACTATTGATTTTTTAGATCAAGTAAGTGATGCTGGAATTAAAGTTTTGAAAATTGAGGGTAGAGGTAGAGCTCCAGAATATGTTGCAAAAGTCATAAAATGTTACCGAGATGCTATTGACAGTGTCACGAACGGCACTTATGATAAAGAGAAAGTGATTGGGTGGATGCAAGAATTGGAGAAAGTATATAACCGAGGATTTTGGAATGGATATTATTTAGGGCAAAAATTAGGAGAGTGGAGCAAAGAATCTGGTTCACATGCAACTCAAAAGAAAGTTTATGTTGGTAAAGGCATGCATTATTTTCCGAAAGCAAATATTGGTGAATTTAAAATTGAGGCCTATGATATTAATGTGGGTGACACTATTTTAATAACAGGCCCAACAACGGGAGCTGAAGAAATGAAAATTGAAGAGATGTTTGTAAACGATATTAAAGATGAAAATGCCTCTAAAGGTGATTCTGTTACAATACCATTGAATTTTCGTATTCGTCCATCTGATAAACTTTACAAAATTGTGGCAACTGAATTTGCTCAAGCATAATGGTTATTATAACATTACAAAGGGCTAAATGTATAGGTTGTAATTATTGTGTTGAATTGGCGCCAGGTCAATTTCAAATGTCAAAAAAGGATGGAAAAGCAGTTCTTCTACATGCCAAAGTAAAAAAAGGATTTTATACCCTAAAATCTTTAGATGATTCCATGTTAGATAATGCGATTAAGGCTAAAGAAGTTTGTCCTGTTAAAATAATATCAGTAAAAACTAAGTAATTTTATTAGTCGTGTAATACGAAAGTTATAATTGCAAAAGCAGCAATAACCAACACAATACCTAAGCCAACGATCCAAACATTTTTATAATATTTTCTATGTAGATTTAGATCTTTCCTATAGCTCCATATTAAAATGGCTGCAAAAGCGAGAATAAAAAATAGTGCAAAAAATTGTTGCCCGGTACTAAACATTTTTCTATTATATTTATCAGCGCAAAATTAATGTTTTTTGCTGATTAAATTTAAAATGTATGAGCAAGAATGCTGTAATATTTGGAGCTACTTCTGGTATTGGTCAAGAACTGGCTAAACTGTTAGTTGAGGATGGTTATAAAGTAATGATTACAGGCAGACGTTTAGAGCGCTTGCAAATTATTAAATCTGAAAAGTGCGAGCAATATACAATTAGACAACATGATATAACTGATATAGAAGCCACTAAAAAGGTATTTGAAGATTTGCCTGACATCTTTGACAAAATTGATCTGATAGTACATAATTCAGGTATTATGGAGCCAAATTTTGATTTAGAATGGGAAAAAGATTTTCCTACATTACAGACAAATGTAGTTGGTGCAACAATGGTATATCAACTTGCCTATAATTATTTTAAGAAGCAAGGCTATGGTCATTTAGTTGGAGTAACTTCAGTGGCTTCAATTAGAGGGAACAGACAGGTTGCAGCATATCATGCTTCAAAGGCATTTCAGGCTAGTTATCTAGAGTCTTTATGGATGAAAGCTCAGCGAACCAAAAAAGCTAAAATTCATGTTACGAATATTTTACCCGGTTATGTTGACACCGATATTATAAAGGGAGATACGTTTTGGATGGCATCAGTTGACAAGGCTACTAAACAAATATATAACGCTATAAAACGAAAAAAACGTAAGACATACATTACAAAACGTTGGGCAGTGGTTGCATTTGTAATGAAAATTGTTCCTACAAGAGTATTAATGAGATATTTTTAGATAAACGAATGAAAAAAAAGATAAAAGCTGTAAAAAAGTTTCATAAAGCTTTTGGTATTGGCTATGAAAAAGAACCAATAGCTAAGTTACCAGAGAAAAAACTGCAATTGCGATTTGATTTAATGGAAGAAGAGAATCAAGAATATTTGGAGGCCGCCAGAAATAATGATCTGGTTGAAGTGGCAGATGCATTAGGAGATATGCTGTATATATTGTGTGGTACTATTTTAGAACATGGAATGCAATATAAAATAGAAGAAGTTTTTAACGAAATACAGCGAAGTAATATGAGTAAATTAGGTACTGATGGTAATCCTATTTACCGTGAAGATGGCAAAGTGATGAAAGGGCCAAATTATTTTAAACCTAATATTTCAACAATTTTAGATAAATAAAAAAGGCTCTTAAAAAGAGCCTTTAAAAGATTATTTAACAAGATAACGCCAACCAAATTTATCTTCGGCACGGTTATATTGAATATCTGTAATACGTTTTTTCAAGTGAGCAGCATAACTATTGTCAATTTCTGGCAGATTATAATCTTTATTTCGATACCCAAAAACAGAAATAGGAGAAATTACTGCAGCAGTACCAGCGCCAAACATTTCTTTTAATGAACCATTATTTGATGCTTCAATGAGCTCTTTTACTGTGATTTTTCTAATTTCTACTTTAATACCTTCATCCTTGGCGATTTCAATAATACTTTTACGCGTAATACCATCCAAAATTCTGTCACTGGTAGGAGCCGTAAGCAAGGTATCTCCAATTCGAATAAAAATGTTCATCGCACCCGCTTCTTCTATAAATTCATGAGTGTTGTCATCTGTCCAAATTACTTGATGATATCCTTTTTCAATAGCGAGTTGTGTTGGATAAAATTGACCGGCATAATTACCTCCTGCTTTAGCAAACCCTACTCCTCCGTTGGCAGAACGAGAATATTTCTCTTCGATCAAGACTTTTACTTTTCCTGAAAAATACGGACCAGAAGGAGAACAGGCAATGATAAATTTATATTTGTCAGATGGAGATGCATGAAACCCATTTCCTGTAGCAAATACAAAAGGCCTTACATATAAAGAACTGCCTTCTGTTTTAGGGATCCAATCACTATCAATCTGTAATAAGGTTTTTAAACCATCCATAAAATATTCTTCTGGAAATTCAGGTATTGCCAATCTTTTTGAAGAAATGTTGATTCTTCTTTGGTTATCAAGTGGTCTGAATAACCATACTTGATCATTATCATCTTTATAAGCTTTCATACCTTCGAAAACTGATTGTCCATAATGAAAAATCTTGGCTGATGGGTCTAAACTAATATTTTGAAATGGTAAAATCTGTAATTGTTGCCATTTACCATCTTTATAATCACAAACTAGCATGTGATCTGTGCTAAATTTACCAAACGGTAAGTTGTTAAAATCTACTTCAGATATTTTAGTTTTTTCAGCTTTGTGAATAACAATATTTGTTGATACTTCCGTACTCATATTAACTGTTTTAGATGACACAAAAGTAATAATTTTATAGTAGCTAAAGAAACATATAGCATAAATATGCCTTATAATAAATTCTATATATTATGTCAAAAGTAATTTGGATATAACCTATTTTGTATTAATATTGTAATCTTAAAATTTAATAAAAATGAAAAAAATATTTATTACAATTACTTGTTTGGTTTTTTTTGTTGCTTGTAAGGAACAAAAAGATAAGACTCAAGAATCTCCAAAAGAACCTATCGCTTATTTATCTTTTGGCGATAAGATTACGGACGAAAATGTGATCTCTAAAGAAACAATGGCTAAAAAATTTAATACGCTTAAAGAAGGTGATACAGTTGATGTTAAGTTTGCCTCAAGCATAAATGAAGTCTGCAAATCTAAAGGGTGCTGGATGAAATTAGATTTAGGTGACGAAAAGGAATCAATGGTTAAATTTACTGATTATGGCTTTTTTATGCCTTTAGATTCTGATAATAAAGAAGTTATTGTTGATGGAAGAGCTTATGTAACGAAAATGTCTGTTAAGGAACAACAGCATTATGCAGAAGATGCAGGTCAATCGGAAGAAGAAATCGCAAAGATTAAGGATCCTAAATATACTTATGCTTTTGAAGCGGATGGTGTTTTAATGAAAAAGTAATGAAAAAAGGAATAGGGCTGTTAATCATAAGTATAGCAATGCTATCTTGTAATATTGTGAATAATAAAGAACAGGTTTATAAAGAACCTGTAATGTATCAGCCTACAGAAATGGCTTTGTTAATGCGTAAAATGTATGAAGTTAATAAGGCAGTAAAAACTCAAATAATTAATAAAGATAGCTTATTAACCTTTCCTATAGAATTTTCTAGAATTCATTCTGCTGAATTGACAAATCCTTCTGATAGGGATAGTGAATTTGACAGTTTGGCAAAGGTATTTATTGATCATCAAAAGGCTACTTTTTCATCGAATTCAGATTCTCTTATTTTTCATTTTAATAAGTCAGTTAATACCTGTATTTCTTGCCATGAAACAAGATGTGTTGGCCCTATTCCGAAAATAAAGAAATTATTGATTCATTAATTTTGAAGAGAGAAATTATTATTACTTCTGATGGCTCCTCAACCATACTTATACCACAATGGGAGGAGCAATATCATTCAAAATTTGGAGCCATTCAAGAATCATATCATGTTTTTATCAAAAATGGATTAGATTTATTTAAGACTGGTAGTGAAATTAGCATTTTAGAAATCGGTTTTGGTACAGGTCTGAATTGTTTTATAACTTTTTTAGAAAGTAGAAATAATAATTTAATAGTTGATTATACAGGTGTAGAAGCCTATCCTGTTAACCAGGATGAGGTTGATCATCTAAATTATGTTGTCGAATTAAAGGCAATTTCAGATCGCAAAATATTTAATGACATGCATTTATTAACATGGAATAAAAGGCATGCTTTATCAACTAGTTTTGTACTGTTTAAAAATAAAGAGTTATTTGAAAACATTAAGGATACCAATAAATATAATCTGATATATTTTGATGCTTTTGGAGCTCAGGTACAACCGGAACTTTGGACAGTAGGAATATTTAAAAAAATGTACCGAGCACTAAAACAAAAAGGAATTTTAGTAACTTACTCATCAAAAGGAAGCGTTCGTCGTGCAATGCAAGAAGCAGGTTTTGAGGTTGAGAGATTGCCTGGACCTCCGGGTAAACGACATATGTTGCGTGCTGTGAAATATTAAAATTAATTTGAAATGGATTTTATTTTAGGAATTATTGTTGGTATACTTTTTTTAGGCGCTTTAGTTTTATTATTCAGAAATCGATTTTCAAAGAATAAAACCGAAGAACAGTCTGTAGTATTATTGGAAAAAATCCGTAATGTTTCTAAAATGGTCACTGTTGAAGGTGATTTTTCTGAAATTATGCATTTTGAAGATGTTAAAGATGTTTTTTTAAATTTCGTTACAAGTAAAAAGAAAGCCATCGTTTTAGCAAATGCTAAGGTATTGATTGGCTTTGACATGAAAAAAATTCGATTAGAGTCAAATCCAACAAACAAAAAAATAAAGTTGGATTTTTTTCCTGAACCTGAAATCTTGAGTATTGAAACTGATGTTCAGTATTACGATGTAAAGCATGGTCTCTTCAATAAGTTTTCAGCCACTGATCTGAGTGAACTTAACAAAAAAGTTAGAACAAATATTGAGGAAAAAATCCCGGAGAGCGAATTGCTGATTCATGCGAAAGAAAAGGCCCTTGATACAGTAAAAATAATAGAGCAGATGGTTAGTACTTTTGGTTGGGATCTGGTTTACAATGCTGTAGATATAAAAAAGCCAAATCAAATAGGAGAAAAAAAGGAGAATTGAACAATATTATGTAACCTTAACATTGAAGTTAACGTCTAACAATTTGAATGAGTTCAACCAAAGATCAAATCTACATTGACAAAGTATTGCAAGGTAATACTTCATCATATAATTATTTAGTAAATAATTATAAAGATATGGTATATACTATTGCCATAAAAATTGTTAGAAATCGCGAAGATGCTGAAGAAGTTGCACAAGATTGTTTTATTAAAGCGTTCCAAAAATTAAACACGTTCAAAGGTGAATCAAAATTTTCGACATGGTTGTATACAATAGTGTATAGGACAGCAATCTCGAAAATTAGGAAAAATAAGATAGAAACAACAGATATTGATGATTTTGTCATAGAGAATCATTCGGTAGATTTTTCTTTTCCGCAAATGGATTTACTTAAATCAGAAGAGCAAAAAAAATATGTCAAGCATGCTATTAATTCATTGTCAGAATTAGATGCACTATTGATAACTCTTTTTTATTTAAATGAAAACACCTTTGATGAAATTATTGAAATTACCGGATTAACTAAAACAAATATAAAAGTAAGATTATTTAGAGCACGAAAAAAATTATATAAGGAGCTCTCACAGATTTTAGATACTGAATTGAAAACTATTCTTTAATGTCAAAAAAAGAACATAATATTAAAAAACTAATTCAAAGCATTGAATTAGACTCACCTTCAGATAATTTTACAAAGAAGGTCATGTCTAAAATTAATTATGTTACTAATGACGAATTACTAAATGACCCCTCTTTGACATCATTGTTAAAAAAGAATGATCAAGAAGCTCCATCAGTTAATTTCGTTGATAAGGTTATGGCTCAAATACCTCAAGAAGGAATTATTGAATACAAACCTATAATAAGTAAAAAGATATGGAGTGTTCTTTCTCTACTTTTTGTTAGCTCCGTTGTATTTGTGTTATTTACAGAGTCAAAAACATCTAGTAACTCATATATTACAAAATATTCAGAGGTCTTAGAAAAAATCATATCAAACTTCAGCAGCTCTATAGTCGAAAGCATTCAAATTCCTTCAATTTTAGTAGTAAGTACTTTTTGTCTTTCATCCCTTATTTTATTGGATTATTTCTTAAATACTAGGGAGTATATTAAAAATTAGACTTTCTTAAAGTATTAAACAACAGTTTTTTAAGTGAAATTTATTTATAATTGGAGTTAAATCGATCCGATATTTAATTATTGAATTAACAATTATTTGTAAATTTGCCGTCCATCTCTAATCTTCTATCCCCTTTTTTAAAGGACTACCTTTTAAAAAAAGAAGATTGTTGAATTTTTTTATTGATTTTAAATAGTGTTATTCTTTGTAAGATAGCACCTTAATGAATTATTGCATGAAAAATAAATGATAACTAGATAAATAAATTAGTTATCTAAAATTCTATTTCGCTTTATTCTTGTGAGAAAGAGTATGTTAAAGTGTTTTAATCGAAATATTCTATGAAAAGAAATTATACTATTAAAATGGTTCATATAAAAAATAATATAGCAAACTTGTTATTGTTTTTGTTGCTTTTTAATGTTACTTTATTTAGTTTTTCTGTAAAAGCTCAAACATCAGATTTAAGTATAACTAAATCGGTTAATAATAATACTCCATTTATAGGTGATGGAATTGTTTTTACATTAACAATTACAAATAATGGCCCTGATGTTGCAACCGGGGTAGCTGTGTTAGATGAAGTTCCAAGTGGCTATGGTTCAATTACCAATATTAGTAATGGAGGTGCAACCATCGGGAATAGTATTAATTGGACAGGGTTGATTATTCAGCCAAATACAAGTGTTGTACTTACTTTAAATGTAACGGTATTATCTACCGGTACTTATAATAATAGAGCTGAAATTACGGCGTCAAGTAATGTTGACCCTGATAGTGACCCAACATCTAGTTTTGATGATGACGATTTTAATGATGGTATTCCGGATGATGATGAGAGTGATTTGGTAATTGTAATACCACATATATCCGATTTAAGTTTAGAGAAATTGGTCGATAATCTTGAACCAAATAAGGGAACAGAGGTAATCTTTACTATTATAGTTAATAATGACGGGCCTAGTGATGTTTCAAATGTAACCGTAAGCGATCAGCTACCACAAGGTTTTATTTGGACTTCTGATGATTCTTTTGGTGATTACGACCCTTCTACAGGTATTTGGTCCATTGGAAGTTTAGGGAATGGAAATTCTGTTTCTTTGAATATTAGCGTAATTGTTAGTTTAATTGAAGAATATACAAACACGGCTGAAATTATTACATCTGACAGTTTTGATCCTGATTCTGAAGTTAATAATAATGACCCTGATGAAGATGATCAAGCCGCTATTACTCTTGATCCAATAGGTCTGTTAATACCTGAAGGTTTCTCACCCAATGGAGATGCAATTAACGATACTTTTATAATACCTGGGTTAGGTTATTTGTTTCCAAATTTTGAAATGGAAATATTTAATAGATGGGGTAATAAAGTTTTTAAATATAGTAATGATGGAAGATCAGAACCTTTATGGTGGGATGGCTATTCTGATGGTAGATTAACCGTAGGTGGAAATAATTCATTACCAACAGGTACTTATTATTATGTACTTTATTTTAATCAAGATAATATTGAACCCATAACAGACTGGATATATCTAAATAGATAAACGAATTGCTAAATGAAAAAAATTTACTTAATACTATTTATAATTACAGCTGTATTCATAGACCAAAGTTATGGGCAACAGGATCCACATTATACGCATTATTTGTATAATATGAATGTGGTTAATCCTGCCTATGCTGGATCTAGAGAAACCTTAAGTATAGGTTTATTAGGCAGAACACAATGGACAGGCTTAAATGGAACCCCTGAAACGCTTACATTTTCTGCTCATTCACCCTTAAACAAAAATGTTGGGTGGGGTTTATCCGCTATATCTGATGAGAATGGACCTGTTAAAGAACAAAATATATATGCAGATTTTTCTTATACTATAAAAACGTCAGAGGAAGGTAAATTAGCGTTTGGATTAAAAGGTGGTGTAACGTTAAAAAATATCGGTTTATTTTCATTAACTACAGTACAGACAAGCGATCCTGCTTTTAACGATAATATTAATTCAACAAATCCAAATTTTGGGGCTGGAGCCTTCTATTATACAGACAATTTTTATGCTGGTTTATCTGTACCTAATATGTTGGAGGTTTCACATATAAAAACTAAAAACGGAAAAATATCAGACGTATCTGAAAAAATGCATTATTTTATAACAAGTGGCTATGTGTTTGACTTAACAAGTAATTTAAAATTTAAGCCTTCTACGATGATAAAAGCTGTATCTGGCGCGCCTTTATCGGTAGATTTATCCGCTAACTTTTTATTCAATGAAAAGTTAGAATTAGGAGCCAGTTATCGATTGGACGATTCCGTAAGTGCTTTAGTAACTTTTCAAATAGCTAGAGGGTTTAGAATGGGTTACGCTTATGATTACACAGTATCAAATTTAGGCGAATTCAATGATGGCAGCCATGAAGCCTTTTTGTTATGGGACATATTTTCATCTGAAAAAAATATAAAATCACCTAGATTTTTCTAGTTAAAATTAATTATCATGAAAAAAATTATCACTATTGGTTTAATGTTATTTGTTTTGCATATTGGAGCGCAAACAACTCCTGGAAAACACAGTATAAAAAGTTTGAATATAAACACAAAGGAAGCAAATTTTGGAGTTGGTCTTTTGGGTGACAACCAAATTGTTTTTGCTTCGCCAAGTGAAGAGGTCACTATTATAAAATCAGTTTGGAGGGAAAACAATCAGGCCTATTTGGACCTGTATGTTGGCGACATTGATAGTACTGGCCAAATTGTAAATAAGAGAAGTTTACCAGGCGAGGTAAATAGAAGATTGCATGAAGCTATGGTAACTTTTACCAAAGATTTTAAAACCGTTTATTTTAGTGCAAATAACTATGATGATGAACAAAAAATAATTAGAAGTAGTAAAGGGATAGGTTTTGTTCAGCTCTATAAAGCATCTATTAATGAGACTGGAGAATGGATAAATGTTCAAAAATTACCATTTAACAGTGACGAATTTCAATCGGGACTTCCGGCATTAAATAGAAATGAAACGAAATTATACTTTGTGTCTGACAGGCCTGAATCATTGGGGAAAACAGATATTTTTGTAGTTGATGTTAATAAAGACGGAACATATGGAGAACCAAAAAATATGGGGCCAAGAATAAATACTGAAGAGCGTGAAATGTTTCCATTTATAAGTGATGATAATATTTTATATTTTTCATCACAAGGCCATGCGGGTTATGGTAATTTAGATGTTTTCGCAAGTAAAATATTTGACAATACGGTTTCAACGCCATTAAACTTAGAACAACCGATAAACAGTGCAAAAGATGATTTCGCATATATCATAAAAGATGAAGCTCACAAGGGTTTTTTCTCTTCAAATAGAGCAGAGGGTAAAGGAGATGATGATATATATTCATTTAATGAAGATGAAGAATTATTTATAGAATGTTTACAAACAATTCAAGGGGTTGTTAGAGATAAGGATACACAAGAGCTTATACCGGGTGCCATCGTAGCTATTTTGGATAGTAAAGGGAATCAATTACAAATAACGGCATCGCATGAAGACGATGCGACCTATAGTTTTGATGTTCCATGTAATGGAATTTATGCGTTAGTTGCTACTTATGAGGGTTATTTGAGAAAAGAACTGGAAGTTAGAACCGTCAATGACCTCGATGCTCCTGCTGTTGTGCAAAATATCGATCTTTCAACAGAATTTATTTTAGTTGGTGATGAGCTATTGGTTAATATTGATGTTATCTATTTTGATTTTGACAAGTATAATATCAGACCTGATGCTGCTGCTGAATTAGATAAAGTAATAGAAGTGATGAACAAATATCCTGAGTTAAAAATTCATGCAACTTCACATACTGATGCAAGAGGCCCTAAATCTTATAATAACAGGTTATCTAAAAGAAGAGCTAAATCAAGTGTAGAGTATATTATATCTAAAAGTATTAATGCAGACCGACTAACTAGTGACGGCTTAGGTGAAGAGCAATTAGTTAATGATTGTGGAGATGGTAAAAAATGTACCGAAGAAGAGCATCAATTGAACAGAAGAACAAACTTTAAGGTTGTCGAACAAATTAAAGTTAAACAAGAATAGAAAATAAAAAACCACTTCATATGAAGTGGTTTTTTTTGCTCCTCCTCTTGGACTCGAACCAAGGACCCTCTGATTAACAGTCAGATGCTCTAACCAACTGAGCTAAGGAGGAATTTTGAATTCCAAAAATTTGGTGTGCAAATATAAATGTTTTTATATTTTTTACAAGCGTTAAACCTATTTTTTTTAATAATCTATTTTTCAATAATAACCACTAGGTTATAATTATAATATAATATTAAAAAGTGTATTTTTGTTTTTAATATTTAAAAAAGGAATAAACAAACAATTGAATGGATAGGTTTTCATTTTTAAATGCAGCACATACAGGTTTTATAGAAGATCTCTATAATAAATACTTAGTGAGCCCTGATGATGTTGAACCAAGTTGGAGAAGCTTTTTCCAAGGGTATGATCTTGCTAATACGGATTTTTCACTTTCAGGAGAGGAACCATTATCGATTGAAGTTCCTGAGCATGTACATAAAGAATTTCAGGTTATTGAACTCATAAATGGCTATCGTTCTCGAGGGCATCTATTTACAAAAACAAATCCTGTTCGAGCAAGAAGAAAATATAGGCCAACCTTAGCCATAGAGAATTTTGGACTTTCAAAGGATGACTTAGAAACCATTTTTGATGCTGGTGAAATATTAAATATTGGTAGTAAGAGCTTAACACGCTTAATTCAACATCTTGAAAATATTTATTGCGATTCAATAGGTGTTGAATACATGTATATTAGAAACCCCGAAGTTATTAAATGGTGGCAAAATAATTTAAATACAAACGATAATCATCCAACATATTCCATTGAAGCAAAAAAATATATTCTTGCTAAACTTAATCATGCGGTAACTTTTGAGAATTTTTTACAAACCAAATATGTAGGTCAAAAACGTTTTTCCTTAGAAGGAGGCGAATCTCTCATCCCTGCAATAAGTGTAGCACTTTTTAATGCTGTAGCAGAATATGATGTAAAGGAGTGTGTACTGGGTATGGCGCATCGAGGTAGATTAAGCACGCTTATTAATATTTTTAGAAAACCGGTTAGGGAGCTTTTTAGTGAATTTGAAGGAAAAGATTTTGAAGATGAAGATATTGATGGCGATGTAAAATATCATCTTGGTTTAACAATTGATAAGACATATCAAAATGGAAAATCCATAAAAATGAATCTGGTTCCAAATCCATCTCATTTAGAAACTGTTGGGCCTGTTGTTGAAGGAATTACCAGAGCTAAAATAGATAAAGATTATCAAGGAGATGATTCAAAGATTCTACCAATATTAGTGCATGGTGATGCTGCAATTGCTGGGCAGGGAATTGCCTATGAAGTTGCACAGATGAGTCAGTTAAATGGCTATAAAACTGGGGGAACTATTCATATAGTTGTGAATAATCAAATAGGATTTACTACTAATTATTTAGATGCACGTTCTAGTACTTATTGTACCGATGTTGCTAAAGTAACGTTATCTCCTGTGCTCCATGTCAATGCTGATGATGCAGAAGCAGTGGTTCATGCGGTTGAAATGGCCTTAGATTATAGAATGAAATTCAAAAGAGATGTCTATATAGATTTATTAGGATATCGCAAATATGGTCATAACGAGGGTGATGAACCACGTTTTACCCAGCCAAAATTGTATAAAGAGATTTCAAAACATGTTAATCCGTATAAAATTTATTCTGATAAATTAATTGCTGAAAATAGTATTGATGCAGCGTATTCTAAGAAAATTGTTTTAGATTTTAAGCAGATGCTCGAAACTGAATATGCTCGTTCAAAAGAAGATACTTCGTCTAAAGTTCGTGAATTTATGGAAGAACGTTGGACAGATTTTAAACGGCAAAAATTAAATGAGATGTTGCAGCCGGTTACAACTTCTTATCCTAAAAAGAACCTAAAGAACATTGCTAAAATAGTTTCAACAGTACCTGAAGGTGTAAAATTTTTACGTAAAGCGGAAAGAATTCTTGATGGTAGAGCTAAAATGGTTTTTGAAATTAATGAATTGGATTGGGGAATGGCAGAAACCTTGGCTTATGGAAGTTTGCTCGAAGAAGGTTTTGATGTTCGAATTTCTGGTCAGGATGTAGAACGAGGAACCTTTAGTCATAGACATGCAATTTTACGTGATGAAATATCTGAAGAGCGGATCAATTTATTAAATACCAATACTGCTAATAAGGGACAAATGAATATTTACAATTCTTTATTGTCTGAATACGGTGTGCTGGGATTCGATTATGGATATGCGATGGCAAATCCAAATACATTAACTATCTGGGAAGCACAATTTGGTGATTTTAGCAACGGCGCTCAAATCATATTTGACCAATATTTATCTGCGGCCGAAGACAAATGGAAAATGCAAAATGGAATTGTTATACTATTACCTCATGGTTATGAAAGTCAAGGGGCAGAGCATTCATCGGCCCGAATGGAGCGTTATTTACAATTATGTGCCATAGATAACATGATTGTTGCTGATTGTACAACACCGGCAAACTTTTTTCATTTATTGCGTCGTCAAATGAAAAGGAATTTTAGAAAACCATTAATTGTTCTGACTCCTAAAAGTTTGTTGCGTCATCCTAAGGCAGTTTCATCTTTAAATGAATTTGAAAATGGACTATTTCAGGAAGTAATAGATGATAATATTGATCCAAAAATGGTAAAAAAGTTAGTTTTCTGTACAGGCAAATTCTATTTTGATTTACTTGCCGAAAGAGAAAATTTGAAGAAAGAAGAGGTGGCATTAATTAGAATCGAGCAGTTATTTCCATTACATTTAGAAAAAATACAACAAGTAATAGATCGCTATCCTGCTGTCAAAAAATATATTTGGGCTCAAGAAGAACCTAAAAATATGGGTGCCTGGAGTCATATATTGCAAAGGCTTGACTTGGTCAAATTAGAAGTAGCTTCAAGACCATACGCAGCTGTTCCGGCACCAGGTTCAAGTACAAGAGATAAAAGAAGACAAAAAGGGGTTATAGATCAAGTTTTTGAATAAATTAAGAATAAAATTATAAAGATGATTTTAGAAATGAAAGTTCCTTCTCCGGGAGAATCGATAACAGAAGTAGAGATAGCTTCATGGTTAGTTGAAGATGGTGATTATGTTGAAAAAGATCAGCCTATTGCTGAAGTAGATTCTGATAAAGCTACGTTGGAATTGCCTGCTGAAGAAAGTGGCGTTATAACTCTCAAGGCAGAAGAAGGTGATGCAGTCTCAGTTGGAGCCATAGTTTGTTTAATAGATATGGATGCAAAAAGGCCGGAAGGTTCAACTCCGGTCAAAGCAGAAAAGAAAGAAGAAAAGCCTTTAGAACCAAATGTATCTTCGAATGGAGTTGAGAAGACATATGCTACAGGCACGGCTTCACCGGCAGCTAAGAAAATATTAGAAGAAAAAGGTATTTCGACCACGACTTTAACAGGTACTGGAAGAGATGGTAGGATAACCAAAGATGATGCAGTAAAAGCAGTACCAAGTATGGGTACACCGTTGATGGGCAGTACTAGAGATGGTGAGCGAAAAAAACTATCAATGTTACGTCGAAAAGTTGCTGAAAGGTTGGTTTCTGTTAAGAATGAGACCGCCATGTTGACTACATTTAATGAAGTTGATATGCAACCAATCTTTGATTTACGAAAACAGTTCAAAGAAGATTTTAAAGAAAAACATGGAGTAAGCCTTGGGTTTATGAGCTTTTTTACAAAAGCCGTTGTTAGAGCCTTACAATTATTTCCAGATGTAAATTCGATGATAGATGGAGATTATAAAATTTCTTATGATTTTCAGGATATTTCAATTGCAGTTTCAGGCCCTAAAGGATTAATGGTTCCAGTTATAAGGGATGCTCAGAAATTAAGTTTTAGAGGGGTGGAAAATGAGGTAAAACGGTTAGCAATAAGAGCAAGAGATGGCGAAATAACTATCGATGAAATGACAGGTGGCACTTTTACTATTACTAATGGTGGAGTCTTTGGATCTATGTTATCTACACCTATTCTCAACCCTCCTCAAAGCGCCATTTTAGGTATGCATAATATTGTAGAGCGCCCTGTCGCTATTAACGGAAAGGTTGAAATAAGACCTATCATGTTTGTAGCGTTGTCATATGATCATCGAATTATTGATGGAAAAGAATCTGTTGGATTTTTGGTTGCCATTAAAGAAGCGCTGGAAAACCCTGAAGAAATATTGATGGATAACAATCCAAAAAAAGAGTTGGAGATGTAATATTCTTAAAAATATTTTTTATACTGCAAAACCCGAAAATCTAAAGTGTTGAATTTTGGGTTTTGTAGTTTTAAACGTTTATATTCTGAGTTACTTCCGACTGCTCTGTTAGCGGAACCTGAAGGTGCCGTTAGTGAAATAGTTTTTATATTTCTTGATTCCATATGAAAATTATGTATTCTGGGAACCTCATTTGAGACTATTTGAAGTTTAATATCATATTCTTTAAGGTGTTTTCGAAAGAAATATTCGGGCCCGTTTTTACTATTCCCTCCAGTAAAAAGTAAAGTATCAACGGTTGTGTGTTCCTTTAAATAGCCAATCAAATCACGAAGCTGAACTTGTCGCATTCCCAGATCAGAAGCATCAATTTTCTCTCTTTTACAATTTTCAACAATATCACAGATCCCTATTTGTCGTTCAGTCAAGAATTCTTTTCTCTGTCGTATGGCTATTTCAGTGGTTTCATATTTAAGATTTAAATCAAAAATACGATCTAATATTGGCCATAATTGTCCATCACGACTTCCATAACAAAAATTAACATCACGCTCCAATAGATGGCCTTGAGAAAATCGAGGAGGGGGCAAGGTGCCGACTATCAGTTTTGTTGCATTTTGGGGTATAAATGGCTTATAGGGATGTTGATGTGAAAACATCTTCTAATGTATAAAAAAAGCCTGAGTTAGAAACTCAGGCCTTCATTGTTGTATAAAAACTCTAAATTTATAAACCAATTACTATTGTTGCTGTAAATTTATCATTATCAATATCTAGCTCAGCGGGTGTTACGCCATCTTTGTTTAAAAAACTATATACATCTGTATTCGTTGAGTTTTGATAAGCTAGATCAAGTTTAACATTGCCACCAAATTTAAAACCAACACCTAATGAATAACCCTCTATATTGTCAGAATTAATAGCATCTTCATATGGGCTCTCTTCAAAATGATAACCACCTCGTAAGCTTACATTATCTAAGCGCCATTCTGCACCTACATTGAATGTTGAGGTATTTTTTAAAGCATTTGCGAACAAATCGTTTTCATCAACAAATTCACTGGTAGGTTTTAACGTTGTATTCGTAAAATTCTTGTAAGTATAGTCAAAACTTATGAGTCCTTCTTTTCCTAAGATGTAAGCAAAACTTCCGGTTAATTTACTAGGGGTACTCATTTTATAATCAAAAAGATTAACGTCTGAAAATTCTGTATAAAGCTCAGAATCATTACTGACACTAATTTCCAGATCTTCCACAAATTCATCAGTCAAGTTATACCATATTGGTGTTTGGTATGCTAATCCAAGACGAACTTCATTGGATGGTTTTGCAATAAAACCAATATTAAAACCTACACCATCTCCAAATGTGTATAATTCTTGTAATAATGAAGCGTCAAATAAATTTGCATTACCATCATTACTAGAGTGCTCAAAGAGAGTTCTCTGATAATATTCTAAACTATGGGTTACTACTGATAAGCCCATAAACATTTTTTCATTGTATTGTCCGGCTATTGAAAAGGTAAATTTTTCATTCTGACCGGAAGTAAAGTTTCCAAAGAATTGCCCTTCAACATTGTCATAAAAAATATCATTGCCGTTATCATTATCATAATTTAGATAAGGATCATAGCTAAGATTACTAGTTCCTGTTGGTCCAGCAATAAAATCTGATTCGCCACTATTTCCCTCTATAATAAAATTGTTTTCATAATCTTTAGCCAATGTATAATTAAAACCTAGAGCAATTTTTGACCAATTAGAATTTCCACGGTTATTAAATATCATTACTCCACCAGCTTGAGTTAAATTAAAATAATCATCATTATTAATGGTGTTTGTACCATAAAAAGAACTTAGAATATCTGTATTTCTAAGACCAAAAGATATACTGGTTTGAGAATTATTAAATACTGCTAAACCTGCTGGATTTACATCTCCTGCCGACAGATCTCCACCCAATGCGCCAAAAGCTCCACTCATGGCATTAAATCTTGCAGTACCATTATTATCTTCACCAGAAAACAGGATGGCGGCATCACCATAACTTATAACCTGGGCATTAATTGCTAAAGAGGATAATAATCCTCCTATTAAAAATAGAAATTTTTTCATGATAATTTTATTTATTAATTTCTTCTAGAACTTCTTGAGCTACTTCTTGAAGAAGATGAGCTTCTTGATGGGGCTGATGTTGATCTTGATGAGGCACTACTACTAGATGAAGACCTATTGCTACTAGCTCTACTTGGACTACTAGATGAAGACCTATTACTGCTAGCTCTACTTGAGCTATTATAGGAATTATTTCTAGGCGCACTATAACTTCGTCTATTAGAAGATTGTGTATTGACTCTTCGATAAGAATTATTGCTCGAAGTAGCCCTTCTTTGGGTATTGTTATTTCTAGTATTTGAATAAGAAACCCTGCGAGGTGCTGTTGATGTCGATCTTCTTGCATTAGAAGACGCAGCGCTTCTTGTGTTTTGTGTTGTTGATCTTCTAACATTAGAATTTGAACCCGGGTTTATCATCCTTACATTACTTCTAGGTGATCTATAAACCGATGACTGTGATCTTCCAGTACTTCGTCTTATTCCACTTGAACGATTTGTTGAATTGCTGGAATTTCTTCTAATAGTTGAATTATTACCACTTCTATTATTTACACCTCTTCTAATGGTGGAATTACTTCTAGTAGTACTTGAATTACTTCTTCTAACATCATTACTACGCGTGTTAGTAGTACTTCTGCGGTTAGTTGTGTTAGTTCGACTGGCAGCAGTTGTAGAACTTCTTCTATTTAAATAGTTAGCATTATCTACTGAAGATCTTCTGCTATAGGCGTTTCTGTTGCCTAAGCGACTCGTATTGTAGGCATATCTTCTGCCATAGGAATAATTATTGTTATACCTGTTATACCCGTAATAAGGATTATAGTAACCACCATATCCATATCCATATCCATATCCATAGCCGTATCCATACCCATACCCGTATCCATAACCATAATAAGGATAATTGTAATAAAAAGGATTATAATATCCACCGTATCCACCGTATCCACCGTATCCACCGTATCCACCGTATCCATAATAGGAATTATATGGATAAAAACTATTATAAAAGCCATAGTAATTCCATGGTCTATAAAAACCGCCCCAACCAAAGTTAAAGCTTACACTAACATTATCTGTATACTCCCAGGGAGAATTACCTTCAACATATTCTTCATCATAATACTCATCATCTCCATAACCCAATGAATCTACGTCAACAAAAATATCATCCTCGGTTATATCTTCATATCTATCAGCCTCTCTTTTAAAATAATCTTGATACGCTTGAGATTTAGTATCTTGTACATTGACTTGTTGAGTTTCTCTAACCGCAACTTCTTGTCTTGGTTCATTAGAAGAATAAATACCATCATCTTCATATGTAGCGCTTTGATAAGAACCACATGAAGTTAAGCCTAATAAAATTAATCCCGTTAAAGAAAAATAAGTGACTTTGCTATTGATATAATTATTTAATTTCATGTTGAGTGACTTTTAATACTATTAAATTACAAAATATAATTAGTTTTGCACTATTAAATACTTGTGTTAAAAGAATCACAATATTTATGCCAAAAGTAATTATATGAGTAAAAATTTAACAAAACGGAGTGAAGACTACTCTAAATGGTATAACGAATTAGTGGTAAAAGCCGACCTAGCTGAAAATTCTGGGGTAAGAGGCTGTATGGTTATAAAACCTTATGGTTTTGCTATTTGGGAAAAGATGCAGGCTGAGTTGGATAGAATGTTTAAAGAGACCGGTCATCAAAATGCCTATTTTCCATTATTTATTCCTAAATCTTATTTTAGTAAAGAAGCAAGCCATGTTGATGGGTTTGCGAAAGAATGTGCAGTTGTTACACACTATAGATTAAAAAATGCTGAGGATGGCAGCGGTATTATTGTTGATGAAGATGCTAAATTGGAAGAAGAATTAATTATAAGACCTACCTCTGAGACCATAATATGGGATACCTTTAGAAAATGGATACAATCATATAGAGATTTACCATTATTAATAAATCAATGGGCAAATGTAGTACGATGGGAAATGCGTACCCGATTGTTTTTGCGGACTGCAGAATTTCTATGGCAGGAAGGACATACTGCACATGCAACAAAGAAAGAGGCTATAGCGGAAGCCGAGCAAATGCAAAGAGTTTATGCAGAATTTGCTGAAAATTTTATGGCTATGCCTGTAATTAAGGGTACCAAAACTGAAAGTGAAAGATTTGCTGGTGCTTTAGATACCTACGCTATTGAAGCGTTAATGCAGGATGGTAAGGCCTTACAAGCTGGTACAACTCATTTTTTAGGGCAAAATTTCGCCAAAGCTTTTGATGTCAAGTTTACTTCAAAAGAAGGAAAACAAGAGTATGTTTGGGCTACATCCTGGGGTGTTTCAACACGTTTGATGGGTGCTCTGGTGATGACACATTCAGATGATAAAGGTTTAGTATTGCCTCCAAAATTGGCACCAATTCAAGTAGTAGTTGTGCCTATTTATAAAAATGAAGAGCAATTAAAAATGATATCTGAAAAAGTTAATCAAATTATTTCTGATTTAAGAACTAGAGGTGTTTCGGTTAAATATGATGATAGAGATACATACAAACCTGGCTGGAAATTTGCTGAATATGAATTAAAAGGAGTTCCTTTAAGAATTGCAGTGGGTCCTCGTGATATTGAAAATGGGACAGTAGAGTTAGCAAGACGTGATACTTTAACGAAAGAAATTGTAAATCAGGATGAAATAGTAGACACCGTTGATAAATTGTTAACTGAAATTCAAGATAGTTTATTTAATAAAGCTAAAGATTATAGAGACGAACATATTACTGAAGTGGATACTTTTGAAGAATTTAAAGAAGTATTAGAAACAAAAGGTGGATTTGTCTCAGCACATTGGGATGGGACAACTGAAACAGAAGATAAAATCAAAGATATTACAAAAGCAACCATTCGAGTCATTGCTTTGAACGCTAAGAATGAGGCAGGTAGTTGTGTTTTGACTGGGAAACCCTCAACGAAAAGAGTACTATTTGCGAAGGCTTATTAATTTATCACAAAAGCACTTGCAGAGTTGAAAAATTATTTTATTTTTGCACTCGCTTTATAAGTTAAAGTAATAATGGTCCGTTCGTCTAGGGGTTAGGACGCCAGGTTTTCATCCTGGTAACAGGGGTTCGATTCCCCTACGGACTACAAAATAAACGATTTAACGTTTAGATATAAAAATAAAATAAAATGGCAAATCATAAGTCGGCATTAAAAAGAATCAGAAGCAACGAAACGAAGCGCTTAAGAAATAAATATCAGCATAAAACTACTAGAAGTGCTATTAAAGAATTACGCGATTTAGAAAAGAAAAAGGATGCTGAAAAGCAATTACCTAAAGTGGCTGCTATGATTGATAAATTAGCTAAGAATAATATCATTCATAAAAATAAGGCGTCAAATATGAAATCTAAATTAACTAAATTTGTAGCTACGCTTTAATTTAGTCACAAAACATATATTGTAAAGACAGTCTCGAAGGCTGTCTTTTTTTTGTTATATATGATAAAATCTTGTTTAAAATAATAAGAAATGCGGCTTTCTATACTCATGATACATCCATTATGAATTTCTTTTGGTATAGGAATTTTTAATTTTCAGTTGTTATATAGTCAAAGCTGAAAGATGGAAAATGAATTAGAAAAAGAACCAACCTATGTTTTATTTGGAAATGAAGCCATTAGAATATACAAAATGTCTTTGAAGTTACTTGTAACATCAAATCACATAAATTATAAAGTTGGTGAATACGTAGATGTAAGTAATTTTGTAAAGGAAGCTCAGAATTGGGATGATTTTATAGAGATTACTGAAGATGAATATTTAAAACTTAAAGTAAGTTTTGTAAGATCATTAAATAGCGATAAACAAAAAAGAAGCAAAAAAAGATCAATTTTTAAGTTTTTTAAATAACCCTATTACCACTCATAAGTTTTATCGGCATCAAGCCTTATAAAGATAAATAGTAAAATTGTGAATCCCCAAAGTGACGAACCACCGTAGCTAAAAAATGGTAATGGAATACCGATTGTAGGTAACAAGCCTATTACCATACCAACATTTATCAAAAAATGGAAAAAGAAAATTGAGGCTACTGAATAACCAAATACTCTGCTAAAAGTAGATTTTTGTTTTTCTGCCATTTGTACTAATCGCAGTAAAAAGGCTACAAAAATAATAATAACCGTACTGCTACCTAAAAACCCCCATTCTTCACCAACCGTGCTAAAAATAAAATCGGTATGTTGTTCAGGCACAAATTTTCCTTGGGTTCTATCACCTTCTAAAAAACCTTTACCGGTCCAACCCCCTGAGCCAATGGTAATCATTGATTGGTCTGTATTATAACCAATCCCTTGATTATCTGAAGTTTTACCTAATAATATGCTAAACCTATCCCTGTGTCTTTGTTCAAAAACATTGTTAAACACGTAATCAACGCTATACATAAATAGTCCCGTAACAACATAAAGGATTATTATCTTAGTCCAATCCCTTTTTAGTTTAATTTTTTTGTAATTAATAATATAAACAAAAAAGAGCGTTAACAATCCA
>Ga0265309_10000123_pt1 | contig 26318 bp, 21 predicted proteins | sample Helome_FD_192492 | JGI IMG/M metagenome (GOLD analysis project Ga0265309, IMG submission 192492) | Marine sediment microbial communities from subtidal zone of North Sea - Hel_20160524 (Illumina Assembly) | ecosystem: Environmental > Aquatic > Marine > Subtidal zone > Sediment ...
GTCGGAAAGCCAGGCATTGCTCGACTGGCTTGCGGATGATCACTTCACTTTCCTTGGGTATCGCGAGTACTCATTATCGAAGCGCGGCAAACGCGTTTTTCTCAAGTCTGTAAAGGGCTCCGGATTGGGTGTGTTGAGCCGCGATGATCGCGGTGCAAAGGGCATCGAGCTGACCGCAGAAATGCGCCGCCTGACGCGCACACGCGACTGGCTGATTCTGACCAAGGCGAACTCTCGATCGACGATTCACCGGCCGGCATTTCTGGATTACATCGGCATAAAAGTCTACGACGAGCGAGGTAACGCGGTCGGTGAGCGCCGGTTCATCGGACTTCTCACGTCGGTGGCCTACAGCGAGAATCCCAGGAACATCCCTCTCCTCCGGCACAAGGTGCAAAAAGTGCTGGAACGTGCCCGCGTCGATCCCTCGGGGCATCGCGGCAAAGCGCTGCTGCATATTATTGATACCTATCCCCGTGAGGAACTGTTTCAGAGCTCGGTAGCGGACCTGGCCAGAACAACCATAGGCATTCTCAACCTGCAGGATCGCCAGAGGGTCAAATTCTTCGTTCGCAGGGATACATTTCGACGTTTCTTCTCATGCCTGGTGTACGTACCACGCGAGAAGTACACGACAGCCATTCGGCGACAAATCGAGGCGCTGTTGCTGGAGTCACTAGCCGGCATGTCGGCCGACTCGTCCGTTCAAATCTCAGACTCTGCATTGGCGAGGGTACACACGATTGTGCGCACGCCAGTCGGCGAACGACCGCGCATCAGTATCCAGTTTATCGAGGAACAAATTGCAGAGCTCGTTGTTACCTGGTCCGACCGACTGCATAGAGAATTGCTCAAGGCATACGGTTCGAAAGAGGGCTCTCGACTGTATCGGACCTACAGCGACGTGTTCCCGGCCGGTTTTCAGGAAGACACGAACCCCACTGAAGCATGCTCTGATTTGCGCTGCATTGACGACATGATGCAGACCGACAGTATGCGCATGGTCGACCTCTATGTGCCGGAGGATTCGGAACCCGGCCACATGCATTTCATGGTGTACAGCAGAAACGAGCCGATTGCGCTGTCAGAGGCTCTGCCAGTACTCGAACACATGGGCGTTGACGTCTACACCGAACGTCCGTACGAGATAAACCTGCATTCCGGTGAGCGCTTCTGGATTCAGGATTTCCACCTTCGCCACGAAAGCGGTGTCGCCATTGATTCGGATTCGGTCTCGGATCGCTTCGAGGCCTGTTTCATGGCGGTCTTGCGAGGCAATGCCGAGAATGACGGCCTGAACAGGCTCATCGCCAGTGCCGGTCTCGATTGGCGACAAACTGCGTTGTTACGCTGTTACGCCAAACACATATTGCAACTCGGCGTGCCTTTCAGTCAGTCCTACATGGAGGACGTGCTCGTTGAGCATGCGGGACTCGCCGCATTACTCGTGCGACAGTTTGAAATGCAGTTCGATCCGGATTTGGCAAAATCGAAACGCACCCGAGAGCTGAAAAACATACGAGCGGCGGTCAAGCGCGGGGTCGCCAAGGCGCGGAATGTCGACGAGGACCGGATCCTTACAGCTTTCGCGAGCGGTATTGATGCCACTTTGCGCAGCAATTACTTCCAGACTGTCGGCGAGACAGACACGCCAAAGCCCTACATTTCGATCAAACTCGATCCTGCGCGTCTGCCCGAGATTCCTTTGCCGCGTCCCCATTTCGAGGTGTTTGTCTATTCGCCTGAAGTCGAGGGCGTCCACTTGAGAGGCGGTGACATTGCGCGCGGCGGATTGCGCTGGTCCGACCGACGTGAAGACTTCCGTACCGAAATACTCGGTTTGATGAAAGCACAGGTCGTGAAGAACACCGTCATCGTACCGACCGGTGCCAAGGGCGGCTTTTTCCCGAAGCGCGCACCGCTCGGGGACCGTGCGGCCATCATGGAAAACGGCATACATTGTTACAAGACGTTCATTCGCGGCCTTCTGGACCTCACAGACAACGTCGTCGACGACCAGGTCGTATCGCCCGACCGCGTCATTCGCCGTGATGGTGACGACCCTTACCTTGTCGTTGCCGCCGACAAAGGCACGGCAACGTTCTCGGACATAGCCAACAGTATCTCGGCGGAATACAGTTTCTGGCTCGACGACGCATTCGCCTCCGGCGGCTCCGCCGGCTATGACCATAAAGGCATGGCGATAACCGCGCGCGGCGCCTGGGAGGCGGTCAAGCGCCATTTCCACGAGCTCGGCATCAACATCCAGAAAGAGCCTTTCACGGTCGCCGGAGTCGGCGACATGAGCGGCGACGTATTCGGCAATGGCATGCTGTTGTCGCGCAAAATCAGACTCGTAGCGGCCTTCAATCACCGCAACATCTTCCTGGACCCGGACCCCGACCCGGCGAAAGGATTCGCTGAGCGGCGGCGGCTGTTCCGCAAGCCCGGTTCCACCTGGCAAGATTACAAAACCGAGTTAATCTCCAAAGGCGGCGGCATTTACTCCCGCAAGGACAAGTCCATCCGCCTCAGCCCCGAGGTGAAAAAGCTCCTCGATGTCACGGCACCATCGCTGCAGCCCGATGAGCTGATTCGCGCCATACTCAAAATGCGTGTCGACCTGCTATGGAACGGCGGCATCGGCACCTATGCGAAAGCCAGTACCGAGGGTCACTCGGACGTGGGCGATCGCAGCAACGACAGCGTGCGCGTCGACGCGAATGAACTGCGCTGCAAGGTAATCGGTGAAGGCGGCAATCTGGGCTTCACGCAGCGCGCCCGCGTCGAGTTCAGCCTGCGAGGCGGACGCATTAACACCGATTTCATCGATAATTCGGGCGGCGTCGATTGCTCCGACCGCGAGGTCAACATCAAGATCCTGCTTGGCGATGTCGCCAAAAAGAAGGGTATGTCGCGCAGTAAACGCAACGACCTGCTCGCATCGATGACCGACGAAGTCGCCGATCTCGTCCTCAGGAACAACTACTTGCAGACGCAATCAATCAGTATCAGCGAGATGTTGTCCGCAACGCGCATCGATGAGACAGCGCGACTGATCGCCGCGCTGGAGAAAACCGGTTTGCTGAATCGGGACCTCGAGTACCTGCCCGGCGAGTCTGAGATCGACGATCGGCGCAGGCGCAAGCAGGGCTTTACGCGACCCGAGCTCGCGGTCGTATTGAGCTACGCCAAGATTGATCTGTACAACGGACTGATCGAGTCACAGGACAGCCTCGAGGATTTCCTCAGAATCGACCCGCAGCGCTACTTTCCACCGGTACTGAGGCGCCGTTATACCGATTTCATTCCCACGCATCGGCTAAGCCGGCAAATCCTGGCGACGCTGATTGCCAATGCCCTCGTGAATCGCATGGGTCCGGCGTTCGTCAAGCGTCTGCAGAATGATACCGGCGCCAACATTGTCACCATCGCCCGCGCCTATGAAGTAGCGCGTATTATCTGCCGAGCGATGCCGCTGTTGCGCGAAATCGAGTCACTGGACGACAAGATTCCGGCACACGCACAGCTTGCGATGATGTTCGAAGTCAGCCGAACGCTACGTCATGCGTGCTACTGGCTGATCGAGCAGCACGGCGACCAGCTCGACATCGTGAAGATCGTAGACCGCCTCAAAGAACGCATGGCGCAGATCTACACGCGTTCGAATACGTATCTTTCGAAGGCCAGCAGTGCACGTATTGCGGCGGCGCAGCAGGCCTGGATCGAAATGGGCGTACCGGAGAAACTGGCACAGCGCGTCTCGCTGCTCCTGATCACACGCGCTGCGGTCGATATCGCCGACGTCGCGGCGGAGCGCAAACGGGACGTAATCCACACGGCCCGCGTTTACTCGAGCTTCAACGATGCCCTCGGGCTGCAGTGGCTGCACAACTGTGCCGAGGACCTCAAAGTCAGTGGGCGGTGGCAAGCCATGGCAAGAAGCAATTTGCGCGATGAGTTTTACAAGATTCGCAGAGAGATCGCGTTAGGGCTCTTGACGCGTCGCGGCAAACTCGATGGCCGGGTCGTCGCCAGGAAATGGCTGGATAAGCATCCCGACGAGGTCAGGCAGTTCCGCGACATGATCGACGAGATGAAGCTGCGCGGTACTTTCGACTTTGCTACGCTTTCGGTGGCCGCGCAGGAATTGCGCGACCTGATACTAGGCTGACAACGGCGCGACATTTTGGTGCCAAAAAGGCGGAGAAACAATGGCTGGCAAGCTCGTACTATGCCGTCACGGGCAGAGTGACTGGAATCGAAAAAACCTTTTCACCGGCTGGAAGGACGTCGACCTCACCGACAAGGGTATTCAAGAGGGAATTGACGCCGGACAGTTGCTCTCGGAACTCGGTTTTGACTTCGACATCGCCTACACGTCCGTGCTCAAACGCGCGATTCGCACCCTGTGGCACATACTCGACCAGATGGATCTCATGTGGATTCCGGTCGTTCGCGACTGGCGCCTGAACGAGCGCCATTATGGCGCATTGCAGGGTCTCAACAAGGCGGAGACGGCGGCAAAATACGGCGACGAACAGGTTCACATCTGGCGGCGTAGCTATGATATTCCTCCGCCACCCCTCGAAGCCGATGACGAACGTCATCCTTCGTTCGACCCGCGCTACAAGGGCATCGACAATCTACCCGGGGCGGAGTCGCTTTTACTCACACTGGAGCGGGTATTGCCGTGCTGGAATGATGTTATCGCGCCGGACCTGAGGGCTGGAAAGAACGTCCTGATCTCGGCGCACGGTAATAGTCTTCGCGCACTGGTCAAAATGCTCGACAAAGTGTCCGACCAGGACATTACGGGGTTCAATATTCCGACCGGGATTCCCATCGCTTACGAGCTCGATGACGATCTGAAACCCCTCTCCCGCGAGTTTCTCGGCGACCCTGAGGCCGTCGCGAAAGCCGCAGCAGCCGTTGCGGCGCAAGGCAAGGCGAAGTGATTCGAGCGCTCGGCGAGCGGGCGCCAGTTCTGGAGGGCAGCGGACACTACGTAGCCAATAACGCCACAGTCATCGGCAGCGTGCGCCTCAAGGATCAATCCAGTGTGTGGTTCAATTGCGTGTTGCGAGGCGATAATGACTGGCTGGTCGTCGGCGAGCGTAGCAATATCCAGGACGGCTGCGTGCTGCACACGGATTCCGGGATCGAACTGGTCGTCGGCAACGGTGTCACCGTGGGACACAACGTCACGTTGCACGGCTGCAGGATCGGCGACAATTCCCTGATTGGTATCGGCAGCGCGCTGCTCAATGGCTCGAAGATTGGTCGCAATTGTGTGGTTGGCGCCCATTCGCTGGTCACAGAGAACAAAGAATTCCCGGACGGCACTCTGATACTGGGATCGCCCGCACGTGCCGCACGTCAGCTCAGCGACGAAGAAATTGCCAGTATCGGCGACTCCGCAGACATCTATGTCAGGAATGCCCGGCGCTTTGCCGAGCTACTGCCTAGCTCTGTTCGCGAGGATCGGAGCGCGGTTTCCGACGAGCCGGGTCGATTACACGGACCAGACCTTCCTGGGTCGTAGAAGCCACGAGCCGGCCATCCCTGGTAAATAGCTGGCCGCGTGCAAAGCCGCGTGCGCCGGATGCATTCGGGCTGTCCATCGAATACAGCAACCACTCGTCCATGCGGAACTCGCGATGAAACCACAGTGCATGATCAAGGCTGGCCATGATGACGTTTCCGCGTGTAAACGACAGACCATGCGGGAGCGTGGATGTGGCCAACAGTTCAAAATCCGATACATAAGCGAGCAGATTCTGATGCAACGCCTGGTCGTCCGGCAGGTGGTCAACGGTGCGTACCCAGACATATTTTTGTGGCGGCAGATTCTGCCGCACGTCGAAACTCACGGGATCAATCGGGCGCAATTCGAACGGGCGCTTGTCCGTCATGAAGCGCCGCAGCTTCATCGGGATGTTTTCCTGCAGGTCGGCTGCGACTTCCGTCAGGTCCTTCAGTTCTTCGGGCGACGGCACATCCGGCATATCGGCTTCATGCTCGAGGCCGTCCTCCGGATGCTGAAACGATGCAGCCAGATTCAATATGGGCCTACCGTGCTGAATGGCAACGACGCGACGGTTGGAGAAGCTGCCGCCGTCACGGGCTCGATCGACGTCATAGATGATCGGCGCATTCACATCTCCGCGACGCAGAAAATACGCGTGTAAGGAGTGTGCAATCCTGCCGTCCACCGTGTGCTGCGCAGCGGACAACGCCTGACCGAGTACCTGGCCACCGAAAACCTGGGGACTGCCAATGTCACGGCTGTCACCTCGAAAAATGTTCTCCTCGATACGCTCGAGTTTGAGAAGAGCAATCAGGTCTTTGAGCACCGCGTGCATATCAGTCCGCATGCGCCCGACCACCGTCCACGGCGATTCCCGTGCCACTGACAAAAACCGCGTCATCGCTCGCAAGAAACAAGGCGACTTTGGCGACATCTACCGGCTCACCGAGGCGACGAGCTGCCGACGTGCGAATACAATAGTCGCGCAGTGCCTTGTCCTTCTGAAACACGTTACGACTGTCCGGCGTCATGACGGCGCCGGGCTGGACATAATTGGCAGTAATTGCGTACTGGCCCGTCTGGATGGCGAGTTTCCGAGTCATTTTGGCCAGATCCTTCTCCGCATACGCACTCGCCTCTTCAGCATCGACGGCAAAACAGCTGCGCAGGAACCCAATATTGATGATTCGACCTTGCGGGCTCTTCTTCAAATGTGGCAAGGCGGCATTGCACATCGCCATGGTCAATGTCGCTCTCGACGTCAAAAGGCTTTCGAGATTTTCGTCAACCTGCTCGACAGGTGCTTCGGGCTGCAAGGGAAAATCGTTGATCAGGATGTCAATGCTGCCAAGTTGCCGCACTACATCCTCAATCAGAGCCGGCATGTTACCCGGATCAGTCATCGGCGCTGACAGTCCAGTAATACCTTTCACTGCAGCGTAATGCCGCTCCACACCGCTGTTACTCGAATCGACCGCGAATACCGTTGCGCCGTGTTTTGTCAGCGTGCGCGCGATCGCCTCGCCGATACCGCCGGCCGCATTCAGAACCAGCGCGTTGAGCCCGTAAAGGCGTAGTGGATCGCCCATTTAGATTCCTTACGTCGTTACCGTTTTCGGTCGTTATTCCTGAAACGCATAGTCGACGAATTGCTTGCGTAATTCAATCTTCTTGATTTTGCCCGTTGCGGTGTGTGGCAGCTCGTCAACAAAAACGACGTCGTTCGGTATCCACCAGGTCGCCACTTTCCCATTAAAGTACGCGAGCATGTCTTCCTTGCTGACATCCTGGCCTTCTGCCCGCACGACAACGAGCAGTGGCCGTTCCGTCCACTTCGGGTGCGCCACGCCGATCACGGCCGCTTCGGCGACGGCAGGATGGCCCATCGCCGTATTCTCAAGTTCGATGGAGCTGATCCACTCCCCGCCTGACTTGATGACATCCTTGGTACGATCCGTAATCGCCATATATCCCTGCTCATCGATCGTCGCGACGTCGCCGGTATTGAACCAACCGTCCTCGGTGTGAGTGCCGGCGCTTCCTTCGAGCTTGAAGTAGTCGCTGCAGATCCACGGACCACGCACCTGAAGCGCGCCGTAGGCAATACCGTCCCATGGCAACTCTACGCCTTCATCATCGACAATTCTGAGTTCGCAGCCAAAAATGCCACGCCCGGCCTTGGTAGCCAGATCGAGTTTATCGTCGTCGGAAAGTGACTCAAGCCCGGCTTTCAGCGAGTTGCAGGTTCCGAGTGGGCTCATTTCGGTCATTCCCCAACCCTGACGGATCTCGACACCGTGCGCATCGCGAAACGCCTGGATCATTGAACGCGGTACCGCCGCACCGCCGACAATTGAGCGCACCAGTTTGTTGAGCCGTTTGCCCGCACTTTCGCAGTATTGCAGCAAAGCAAGCCAGACGGTCGGCACGCCAAGGGCAATCGTGACGTCCTCGGATTCCATCAGTTCATAGAGCGCCTCGCCGTCGCCCATCTTCGGCCCGGGAAAAACGAGCTTCGCGCCCACCATCAAGACCGAGTACGGGATGCCCCAGGCATTGACGTGGAACAACGGCACGACCGGCAACACGCAATCATTGCTGGACAGATTCATGATATCGGGCGCCGGCGCAGCATATGCATGCAATACCGTTGAGCGGTGATCGTATAGGACCCCCTTCGGATCCCCTGTCGTACCTGACGTATAGCAGAGCGCCGATGCCGACCGTTCGTCGAGCTGCGGCCAGGCGTAGTTCGCGGATTCCGCCCCAATCAGCGTCTCGTAACAGACGGCGTTTGGCAACGATGTTTCCGGCATGTGCGCTTCATCGGTCATCACGACAAATCCCTCGACAGCGCTGATCTGCGGCAACAGTTTCTCCAGCAAGGGCACGAACATCACGTCCGTGAAAATCCAGCGATCTTCGGCGTGATTGATAATGAATACGAGTTGCTCGGGAAACAGGCGTGGATTGATCGTGTGGCATACGTAGCCAGCGCCACTAACGCCGTAGTACACCTCGAGATGGCGATAGTCATTCCAGGCGATTGTGGCGACGCGGTCACCGCGTTCCAGTCCCAGCTTGTCGAGCGCATTCGCGAGTTGCTTTGAGCGACCAATGGCGTCTCTGAACGTGCAACGATGGCGCGGATTGTCGGCTGTCACGGACACGATCTCACGATCACCGTGAAAATTCTCAGCATGCTCTGCGATCGAGGAAATGAGCAGAGGCGTATTCATCATCAGTCCGTGCATATGTGATTCTCTTTGTTGTTGCCGGATGGCGCTGTCTACCACTCGTCCAATAGCGCCAGGCCCGATCGGATGGCTGTAAACCTTGGTATGCTGTGCCCAACAGGCCCATTCCGACAAGGTTCGGGCATGAATCTCGCGAACCCAAGCTTACCCAATCTGTGCCGCGTTGTGCCATACCTTTCGACAGTTCGATAAAGACGAGACCCTCATGAGTGCAACGACTGACAATTCGACGATCAAAGTCGGACTCGCGCAAATCGCTCCCGTTTGGCTGAATCGCGAGGCAACGCTTGAGAAAATTATCACCTGGGTTGAGGCTGCTGCCAGCAAGGGTTGTCAGCTGTCCGTGTTTGGGGAGGCGCTAGTCCCAGGCTATCCATTCTGGGTGGAAAGAACGGATGGCGCTAAATTCGAATCGGGATTGCAGAAAACGCTTTATTCGCACTACGTACGCCAGGCGGTTTGCATCGAGAAAGGCCATCTTGACGACCTCTGTCGCATAGCCCGGGACAACTGCATTGCCGTCTACGTCGGTACGATCGAACGCGCCAATGATCGGGGCGGCCACAGCCTTTACTGTTCGATGGTGTATATCGATCAACAGGGCACAATCGCCTCGGTACACCGCAAACTGATGCCGACGCATGAAGAACGGCTGGTTTGGGCGATCGGCGACGGCAACGGTTTGCGTACTCATAGTCTCGGCGCATTCACCGTCGGCGGGCTCAATTGCTGGGAGAATTGGTTGCCGCTCGCCCGCGCATCACTTTACGCCCAGGGCGAGGATCTTCACGTCGCGATTTGGCCAGGCAACGTACGAAATACCCAGGACATTACCCGATTCATCGCCCGAGAGAGCCGGTCTTTCGTAGTGTCGGTCTCGGGGCTGATGCGACGCCAGGATATTGATGCATCGCTGCCGCATGCCAAGCTGCTAATCCAGTCCGCCGACAGCATGATGGCGAACGGTGGATCTTGTGTGGCGTCACCTGCCGGTGAGTGGCTGCTCGAACCCGTGATGAATACGGAGTCTCTCAACGTCGTTGAACTCGATCACCTGCAGGTCCTCGAGGAACGCCATAGCCTTGATATCGCAGGCCATTATTCCCGACCCGACGTGACACGACTCGTTGTCAATCGCGAACGGCAGAAGACAGCTGAGTTTTCCGATTAGTTCAAACCGCGACGTAAACAAGGAAGCCGCCGAACGCGGCCGCGAAAAACGTCGACAAGCGAAGCAAACCGTCGGAGCGCGTCAGCCACCAGTTGACCAGCCTATCGAGGCGCTCGCGCCCCATGATCAAAATGCCGACAGCGGCGATGAGGCTGATCGCGGCAAGGATGCGAATCAGTTGCGGGTAGCGCAGCGCGTCAGCAACGACCCACAGAATCGCGCCAAGTCCCAGGCGCAGAATGATTGCGGCGAGAAAGCGCGTTCGACTTGTCAGACGCTCGAATACGGCACGAAAACGCAGTGGTGACACGAGGCCGAGGAGTCCGATCAGGATAATGAGCAATCCCAGACCGGCGACGATCGATTTCACAGGGGCCTCACTATTTTTTTGGCGTGCCCGGGCCGATGAAAAACCAGACGATCAATCCAACGAGCGGGAAGACAGCAACGACCACGACCCAGATGATCTTCTTCATCGTGTCGGCGGAGCTATTGAAGATCTGTAAAGCCGCGTAGACAACCAATGCCAGGTGAATGATGCCCCAAAATCCGAGATCGCCCATGATGTTCTCCTGATTCATGATGTTTTGACGCTATGTGGCCTCGATTGTAACGCCGAATCAACCGCTCCGGGGGATCGAAGCTGCGTTCGCCGCAATCGACGTCTATAGTATGGAGAACCACGAGATGCACTTCAGATGACCAAGATTCACCCGAACATTCTCGAAACGATCGGCAACACGCCGATCGTCAAACTCAATAAGCTGGCTCCCGACGGCGTCAATGTGTACGTCAAGATCGAGTCATTCAATCCCATGGGTTCGGTAAAGGACCGCCTGGCACTTAGCGTCATCGAGCAGGCTGAGAAGGATGGAACGCTCAGCCCCGGCCAGACCGTCGTCGAGGCAACCAGCGGCAATACCGGTATTGGGCTGGCGATGGTCTGCGCACAAAAAGCTTATCCGCTGGTCGTGACTATGGCCGAAAACTTCAGTGTCGAGCGTCGCCGGATGATGCGTTTCCTGGGAGCAAAAGTCGTTTTGACGCCGGCCGCGCTGAAGGGCAGCGGCATGCTTGCCAAGGCCGTCGAACTCGCCGGGGAGCACGGCTGGTTCCTCGTGCGTCAGTTCGAGAACGAGGCGAACGCAGATGCGCATTCACGAACCACAGCGCCCGAAATTCTCGACGCTTTTGCCGATATCGGCCTGGATTACTGGGTAACGGGATTCGGCACGGGTGGCACACTTAAAGGTGTATCGCGTGTCCTCAAGAAAACGAGTCCAATGACGAAGATCGTCGTATGCGAACCCGACAATTCGCCGGTGCTCGGCAGCGGAATCCCGCAGGAACGTCTTGCCGACGGCACGCCAGCGGACAGCCATCCATTGTTTCGTCCGCACCTTATGCAGGGTTGGAGCCCAGACTTCATTCCCCGCCTGACCGAAGATGCGGTTAACGCGGACTTGATCGACGACGTCATGGGAATCGCGGGCGACGACGCACTGCGTTTGTCTCGGGAACTGGCACAGAGAGAAGGCATCTTCGTCGGCATCTCTGCCGGCGCAACACTCGCGGGCGCATTGGCCGTCGCCAAAAACGCCACTGAAGGCAGCAACATCTTATGCATGTTGCCTGACACCGGCGAACGCTACCTGAGCACACCGTTATTTGAGGATATCCCCGCCGACATGACTCCCGAGGAGCAGGAGATCTCTCGATCGACACCCAATTTCCGCTTCGATGCGCCGCCGCCTGCTCCACCACCGGAAAGTGCAGATTCGGTAACGGAATCCGCGCCTGCCGATGCCGTTGAGTTTCTGCGGGCCGCGACCCATGACAAGGACAATCCCGTCGTACTGTTCGCGCTCGAATGGTGCGAATTCTGCTGGTCAGTACGCAAAATGTTCGCGCACTATGAAATACCTTACCGATCGATAGACCTGGACTCGGTTGCCTACCAGGATGGCAACAAGGGCGGCAACATTCGTGCCGCCATCCGCGAGCAGACGGGGCTCAAGACGATTCCCCAGATCTATATTGGCGGCCAGCATATCGGCGGCGCGACGGAGCTGTTCGACGCGGCCAGAGACGGTGAGCTGAAGAAATTACTCGAGGAAAATAACGTGAGCTGGAATGATTCGGCCGATCGCGATCCATACTCGTTTCTGCCGCAATGGTTGCACGCTCGGTGATGAATCGCGGCTGGAATGCCCCTAGGGCACCTAGGCCGCTCCCACTGAGAGAGCCTGGCTGGAAGCTACTGTCATTGTGGGAGGGCCTTCCAGGCCCGACTACTCGTCAAAAAAATACATGCCGAGTGTTTCGGCAACACATGCCGGCTTCCGTGCGCCTTCCATTTCGAGCCTGACTTCGGAAGTCAGTAGCAACGCGCCCGCGCGCCGTCTTGCTTGTAGCACTTTCGCCCTGGCCCGCAATCGCGCTCCGACGGGCACCGGCGCATAGAAACGAACCTTGTTGAGGCCAAAGTTGATTGCGCGCGCGAGATTTTGAACTTCGATGAAATTACCGGTCAGCGAGGGAATAAGGGCTATCGTAAGGTAACCGTGAGAAATAGTTTTGCCATCGGGCATTTCCCTGGCCGCCCGCTCCGTATCGACATGAATCCACTGATAGTCGCCCGTCGCCTCCGCGAACTGGTCGATGCGATGCTGGTCGATAACGACCCAGTCGGACAAACCGACCTCCTCGCCTTCCAGCTGCTTGGCATCCTCGATGGACTTAATGAGTCGCACGCATTGTCCTTAGTCAAGACCAGCAGGTAGTGATACCTGAACCATCAGTAATCTGCAACGCCGTTTATGATGTGAGCCGCCACTCAATCGTGGCTATGTGCGGCGCAGCGCTCACAATTGACCCAACCCGAATTGCCGTCGACGTAGTGTTCTTTCTTCCAGATCGGCAGTCGCAGTTTGAGTTGGTCGATAATGTACCGACAGGCCTTAAACGCTTCGTCGCGGTGCGCAGAGGCGACGCCCACCCACACGGCCATGTCGCCGATGTCGAGCAAGCCGGTTCTATGTACGCATCGCGCCTCAAGGTAAGGGAATCGTTGCAGCGCCTCGGACAGTACCCGCTCGCCCTCCGTGATCACCAACGGCTCATACGCCTCGTACTCCAGGCGCTCCACTGACCGTCCGTCGTTTTCGTTCCTGACCCAACCTTCAAAACAACAAAAGCCGCCGGCCCCGGGATTGTTCATCGCATCCTTGAGCCTGGCAGCATCAATGGGTTCAGCGCTGACCTCGATCATTTCAGCCGCCAGCGACCGGCGGAAACAACAGTACCGTGTCGCCATCGCTGACCGGGGAAGACCAATCCGCCATCTCATCGTTGATCGCCACTTTGCAGTGGCCGTTTGGTTCCTTCGAACCATGCCTGAGACGCGTCTGCTCGAAGACGTCTTTCGCCGTTTCGACCGGCAGGCTCAGCGTTTCTTCGCCAATCCCGGCATGTTCACGAAACATTGCAAAATAACGCACCGTTATCGTCTTGTGTGACACGCTCATGAAGCCGCCTCGAGTCGGCTGTCTCGCAAATCATCCGGTGTATTCACATTATCGAGCGCGTGCGGATTGGTTTGCTCGAGCAACAGCGTGTCGGATCGAATCAGGATCTTGCGTGGGCATACGATGTTGTCGGCAACAAATCGCCGCACGATGCCGGCGCAGTTCGACGTGTACACAGCGCAGAGCGGTTCCGGAAGACCATCGCGGCTACTGATATACGCTGTAAACGGTTTTTCCGGCGAACGATGCTGTACCAGGTGGGATACCGTCTGTGCGTCGATATTGGGCAGGTCACAGGCCAGAATCAACCAGTCGACATCCGGGAATTCTTCCAGGGCGGAGAGGATGCCCGCCACCGGACCCACGTCCTGATAGCGATCAATGATCTGCTCGAACTGACGACGCTCCGTCTCTTCTTGCTGGTCGGCTCGCGCAGAGACGAAAACACGATCCACTAATTCCTCGAGAAGCTGCACGACGTAGGCCAGTTGCGACTGATCACCACGCAGCAACCTGGCTTTGTCCTGCCCCATCCGCCGACTTCTGCCGCCCGCCAGAACCAGGCCGTACAGGGCGTTTTCTGACAGCCGACTAGCCACGCTCAAAATCCTCTTTGCCGCCCGTCTTGGCCATCAATCGCGTTTCACTGATCACGATGTCGTGCGACATGGCTTTGAGCATGTCGTAGATCGTGAGCGCAGCGACGCTGGCGCCGGTCAATGCCTCCATTTCGACGCCCGTACGGTGATGGACTTTGCAGCGGCAATCGATAATTGCGTCGTTGCCATCCATCGCTATCTTGATAGTGCAGCTATCGAGCCCGATCGGATGACAAAATGGTATGAGTTCATGCGTTTTCTTGGCCGCCATGACGCCTGCAATGATCGCAGTCGCGAAGACGGGCCCTTTCTTTGTCGTAATCTCTTCGTTGTCGATGTGCTGCACGATATTGGCCGGCAGGCGCACGACGCTTTGCGCGTGTGCCTCACGGGCCGTCCGTTCTTTGTCGCTGACGTCGACCATCGTCGGTCGATTGTCGGCATCGATATGACTGAGCTTGCTCAAGCTATCCCCCGATGCGATACATTTCGACTTTTCGCTGAATGTGCGCTTCGGCCAATTCAGGACTGCGAAGTTCACTGTAACGGTCGGCTCGCTGCAACCAGATCCGCGACAGGATGTCGGTCAACTCCTCCTCGTCCGCGTTGTTCCGGAGCGACTCTCGCAGGTCCGTACCGTGGCTCGCAAAAAGGCAGGTATAGAGCACGCCGTCCGCGGACAGGCGCGCGCGACTGCAGTCACCGCAAAAAGGCTCGGTCACTGACGATATGAATCCGATTTCGCCCTGGCCATCCACGTACTCATAACGCCGCGCAACCTCGCCATCGTAATTCTTGTCCACCGGTCGAAGAGGCCAGCGCTGCACAATTCGATCTAGCAGTTCCCGGGACGGAATGACCTGATCTATACGCCAGCCGTTGCGGTTGCCAACGTCCATGAACTCGATCAGCCGGACGATGTGCCCACTGCCACGAAAATACTCCAGCAGGTCCATGACCGTATGATCGTTCATGCCGCGCTCCACCACGACATTGATCTTGATGGGAGACAGGCCGGCACGATTTGCCGCATCGACGCCGGCAAGCACCTGGCTCAGGTCCCCACGCCCCCCGCTCATACGCTTGAACACCGCCTCGTCGATACTGTCGAGGCTGATCGTGACGCGGTGCAACCCGGCGTTGGCCAGATTTTCGGCCATGCGCGCCAGCAACATGCCATTGGTCGTCAGCGCAAGATCGTCGACGCCGGGTATTTCTGCGAGCTGTGCGATGAGCTCGGCGATGTTCTTGTCGAGCAGCGGCTCGCCGCCGGTCAGGCGAATCTTGCTGGCACCGAGCCCGACGGCCACTCGGGCCACCCTGAGAATCTCGTCGTAAGTCAGCCGCTGCTGCATTCTGAGGAACTCGTAATCGGCGTGAAACTCCGCTTCGGGCATGCAATAGGGACAGCGAAAGTTGCACTGATCGAGCAAGGAAATGCGCAAATCGTGCAACGGCCGGCCGAGCGCGTCCTGCGTCGCCGCAGGCGCCTTGATTGGCGCTGGTTCTGGTGTTGATTGCGAACTCATCAGGACATTCTGCCCTAAGTCTCCGGTGTTACAAACCACAACAGACGAATCTGCCGAGGTTTGCTAAGCTCCGCCGCTCGCCACCGAGGGATAATCGAGCATGCACGTTACTTTCAGCCCCGAGGAACTCGCGTTTCAGGAAGAGATCAGGACGTTCTTCCGCGATGAATTTCCTACTGATATCCGCGAAAAGCAGATCAACGGAACCGAACTCCTGCCGGAAGACCAGATTCGCTGGCAAAAACTGTTGTACAAGAAAGGCTGGGCCGGCATCAACTGGCCGGTCGAATATGGCGGTACGGGCTGGACACCCGTGCAGAAGTACATTTACGCCACGGAAGAAGCCGACGCGAATGCCCCGATTATTATTCCCTTCGGCCTGAGCATGGTAGGCCCGGTGATCTACACCTTCGGCAACGAGGCGCAGAAGCAACGATTCCTGCCGGATATTCTCGAAAGCAACGTGTGGTGGTGCCAGGGTTATTCCGAACCCGGGTCCGGATCCGACCTCGCCTCACTGAAAACCCGTGCCGACCTCGTCGGTGATAATTTCGTCGTAAACGGAACAAAGACGTGGACCACGCTCGGCCAGCATGCAGATTGGATCTTTTGCCTGGTAAGAACGAATACGGACGTCGCGCGGAGGCAGGAGGGCATCAGTTTCATCCTGATCGACATGAAGACGCCCGGCGTCACGGTAAACCCCATCGTGCTCCTCGATGGCACTCCAGAGGTTAACGAGATTCATTTCGATAACGTGGAAGTCCCGACCGAGAATCTCGTGGGCGAAGAAGGCAAAGGCTGGACCTACGGTAAGGTGTTGTTGCAGCACGAGCGAGCCAACATCGCCGGTGTCGCACGATCAAGATACCGGGTTCGACGTCTTAGAAAGCAGCTCACTTCTTCAGTCAGCGCTGCCACTCCGTTGATCGAAGATAAGAACTTCATGCGCAAGCTGGCGGCCGTCGAAGTGGAACTCAAAGCGCTGGAATACACGGAGTTGCGTACGCTGGCCGCCGTCGCCTCGGGCAAGGCACCCGGCCCCGAATCTTCGATCCTGAAAATAAAAGGCACCGAAATACAGCAGGCTATCGACACCTTGTACCTGCACGCAGCCGGATACTACGCCCTGCCCTATGTGCCGGATCAATACGAGCCTGGTTTTGCGGGCGAGTCCGTCGGTGAGAGCTTTGAGAGCCAGTCCTCGCTGCGCTACTTCAACAACCGCAAGGCCACGATCTATGGAGGCTCGAACGAGATTCAGAAAAACATTATTGCCAAGCACGTGCTTGGGCTTTGAGGAAGGGCAATGGATTTCTCACTCAATGAAGTTCAGGAGATGCTCGCCGACAGCATCGACAAATTCATCGAAAACGAGTACGACTTCGATACCCGTCAACGAGTCGCGGCCAGCGAATCCGGTTACAGCAAGGATGTCTGGAACATGTTTGCCGAACTTGGATGGACCGCGGTGCCGTTCAGCGAAGATGACGGGGGCTTTGGTGGCGACCAGCGCGACATCATGATCATGATGCAGCGCTTCGGCCGTGGACTCATCGTCGAACCCTTTCTCGCCAACGTCGTTCTTGCCGGGGGCATCCTGAAACGAACGGGCAACGCCGGTCAAAAACAAAAGTGGCTACAGGCGATGATCGGCGGTGAACTGCAAGCATCATTGGCATTCACTGAGCCGCAGGCCCGCTATGACCTTGCGAATATCGCCACCACCGCGTCGGCGAGCGGTGATGACTGGATACTCAACGGACAAAAGGGTTTCGTCGTGAACGGCGGCACTGCGGACCTCGTCATCGTGCCGACGCGCACAGCCGGGCAACAAGCGGATACCGACGGAATTTCGCTGTTCGCAATCCCAACCGATGCGGAGGGCGTGTCGATCAATGCCTACCGCACGGTTGACGGCCTGCGCGCTGCCGAGCTCACATTGCAGAACGTGCGTGTCGACCGCGACAGTATCCTCGGCGAACCGGGCGCCGGATTCGCAGCCCTCGACGCGGCTATCGACGATGCAACCCTGGCGGTCTGTGCCGAGGCTGTCGGCATCATGCACGTGCTCAAGGACAAGACGGTGGAGTATTCCAAGAACCGTTCGCAGTTCGGGGTTCCGATTAGCAGCTTTCAGGCGCTGCAGCACCGCATGGTGGATATGCTGACGGCCTGCGAACAGGCCCAGTCGCTGCTGCTGTGGGCAGCCATGACCTGTGCGGCAGGCGGAAGCGACGCCAAACGCGCAATTAGTTCGATCAAGTACCTTGTGGGTACCAGTGGCCAGGCACTGGGCGAAGAAGCCGTGCAATTGCACGGTGGCATGGGCGTCACCTGGGACCTCGACATTGCGCATTACTTCAAGCGGCTCACAGCCATCGGACAGCTATTTGGCGACGCAGACTGGCACCTCGACAAGCTGGCAGCCTGACCTTCGGCCCTGCCACGCACCGTGTTTCCCCGCGCAATTGTCGATTTTTATGCTGTCAATCAGGAGCTGCTCTGGCTGACGACGTTGTTCGTCGACCTCGGTTGCACCATTCTGCTTTATCGGCTCTTCGGCAAAGCGGGCCTGCAAGTTGCGATCACAACGGCGATTATCCTCGCCAATCTCCAGGGTCCGAAACTGACCGTAATCTTCGGATTGCAAACCAGCCTCGGGGTCATCTTCTATTCGAGCATCTTCTTTGCCACCGATGTGCTCAGTGAGAACTACGGCAAGGCAGCCGCGAACAAAGCGGTACGCATGGGTTTCGCCGTTAGCGTCATCGTGCTGCTCATGTTGAGCCTGGCTCTGCTCTATAACCCGAGCGACCAACCGGGGACCGCGGAATTTTCAGCATCGATACACAACGCATTTGCGACGATCGTCAATTTTACGCCGCGGTTTATCGTCGGATCATTGCTCGCCTACTACATCAGTCAGCACTTCGACGTCTGGGCGTTCCACAAGATCAAGTCAGTCACCGGTGAGCGCTGGCTGTGGTTGCGTAACAACCTGTCCACGATGAGTTCGCAGGTCATCGACACACTGATTTTTTCCCTTGTCACCTGGTGGGGTATCGTGGACCTCCGGACGGCGCTCGCGCTGGGTGCCGTCAAGTACCTATTCAAGGTTGTCATTGCTATGATCGACACCGTGTTCATTTACTGGGCCAAGCACACTTTCGGAACAGGCCACGTGGCCGGGCAAGGGGCGTAACGCAATGATCTCATCCGGCGTCATCACGATTACGACCGACTTCGGTCACAAGGGTCCGTTCGCAGGCGTCATGAAAGGCGTCATCCTGGCCCGCTTTCCGCGGGCACATGTGGTCGACCTGGCGCATGATATCCCCGCGCAGTGGCCACCTGAGGCCGGATTCTGGGTCAGCCGGTCCTATGCCTGGTTTCCGATCGGCACGGTGCATATGGCCATCGTGGATCCGGGCGTAGGCACGGAACGAGACATCCTGCTGGCCGAGGTAGACGGCCACGTCTTCATCGCTCCGGATAACGGCCTGCTCGGACCGCTGCTCGATCCTATCGAGTCTCCGAGCGTCTTCAAACTCGACGCCGGCAAAACCCGGTCACTACACTTGAAGACACCCAGCGCGACCTTTCACGGCCGCGATATCTTTGCGCCAGTCGCCGCTGAAATAGCGGCCGGGCGCACGTCTATCGACGACATCGGCGAGCCAATCACTGAGTGGACGCCCGGTTGGATCGACGAGCCCGAGTCAACGAATGGCAATGTCAGCGGCGTTATCGTCACGATTGACGCATTCGGCAACCTGATCAGTAACATCGACGCAAGACTGATTGACAACTTCGCGGAACCGGTTGCCAACATTGCCGGGCACCAGATTCCCATGCTGCAAACCTATGGCCGTGCAACACCCGGTGATTTGCTCGCGCTCGTCAATTCATTCGGTGTCGTCGAGGTCGCCAAAGCAGAAGGCAGTGCGGCCGATTCTTTGGGGTCGGCACGTGGTGCCCCGCTCGCCATTCGCGAGGGTTTCAGCACCTGATTCAGCTTTGCTGCTGCATCGCCTGTTTTTCGAGTTTTGCCCAGGAATCGCGCAAGGTGACGATACGATTGATCACCCTTGCATTGGCTGAATCGTCTTTCTCATCGGGGCAGAAGTAACCCAGGCGCTCGAACTGTACCGCCTGGCCCGCCGATAACTCGACCAGTGCCGGTTCCAGTTTGGCGGTCACCGTCTCGAGCGAGTGCGGATTCAGCACGCTGTGAATATCGCTGACGGCATTGGGATTCGCATCAGTAAACAAGCGATCGTATAAACGAACGCTCGCGTCGATCGCGTGCTGGCAAGACACCCAGTGGATCGTTCCCTTGACCTTGCGATCACTGCTGCCAGTGCCGCTGCGCGTGTCCGGGTCGTAGCTGCAGCGCAGCTCGACGACATCGCCAGCCTCGTTCTTGACCACCTCGTCACACCGGATGATGTAGGCGAAGCGCAGCCGCACCTCACCGCCTGGCCTCAGTCGGAAGAACTTTCGTGGTGCCTCCTCCATGAAGTCATCCTGTTCGATCCAGAGTTCTCGCGCGAACGGCATCTCGCGCAGTCCCAGCTCAGGTCGACCAGGATGGTTCAGGGCTTCCAGGTTCTCGACCTTGTCCTCAGGGTAGTTTGTCAGCACAATCTTGAGAGGTCGCAGCACAGCCATGCGGCGTTCGGCTTCCTCGCCAAGCGTTTCCCGGATACAGTTTTCCAGGACGCCCATTTCGATGAGCTTGTCTTTCTTGGTAACGCCGGCTCGTTTTACGAATTCGCGCAGCGACGCCACCGGGTAACCGCGTCGTCGCATGCCGGCTATGCTCGGCATTCTCGGATCGTCCCAGCCTGACACGATCCCCTCCTCGACCAGCGCATTGAGCTTTCGCTTGCTCGTCACAGCGTAAGCCAGATTCAGACGAGAGAATTCGATCTGCCGCGGCCGATGAGGCGGTGCGAGCTGATCCAGAAACCAGTCGTACAGCGGCCGGTGATCTTCAAACTCGAGCGTGCAGAGAGAGTGTGTAATGTGTTCATAAGCATCCGACAGTCCGTGTGCGAAATCGTACATCGGGTAAATGCACCATTCGTCACCTGCGTTCTGATGCGGGACATGTCGAATCCGGTACAAGGTTGGATCGCGTAGATTCATATTCGGAGAACTCATGTCGATCTTCGCGCGTAGCACGTGCTCGCCATCGCCAAATTCTCCGGCGCGCATACGTCGGAACAGATCCAGGTTCTCTTCGACACTGCGGTCACGATACGGACTGTTCTGTCCCGCTTCGGTCAGGGTTCCCCGGAACTCACGAATTTCTTCGGCGTTGAGACTGTCAACATAGGCGCAGCCCATCTCGATGAGTCGACAAGCCGACTCATACAGCTTCTCGAAATAGTCTGAGGCGTGTGTGAGCCGATCTTCCCAATCGAATCCCAACCAATGCACATCCCGCTTGATCCCATCGACAAACTCCTTGCTTTCTTTGCCGGGATTGGTGTCGTCCAGTCGAAGAAACGTCCGCCCGCCATTTTCTGCAGCCACACCGAAGTTCAGACAGATGGACATGACGTGGCCGATGTGCAGATACCCGTTCGGCTCCGGCGGAAAGCGTGTCACGATCTCAGTATGCTTTCCGGACGCCAGGTCATCGTGAATTATCTGGCGGATAAAATCCCGGGTCTCTGTCTCACTCATCGATTTGTGCTTGCCGGCTTCCAAAGAGGCGGTATTGTACGCGAACTGCTCCAATTCGCGTACAATACCGCGCCGTGCCGGCTGGCACAGCGAATATCTTCTAGCGACAGTTTGAATCATGCCGAAAATTACCTTACCTGACGGCTCCGAACGGCACTTCGATGCCGCAACGAGCGGTGCCGAAATCGCCGCAAGCATTGGCAAGCGCCTGGCTCGCGACGCCGTCGCCGTGCGTGTGGACGGAGACCTTCGGGACCTGACGCGCGACATCAGCCATGACGCGCGCGTCGAGATCCTGACGAGAGACTCCGACGAAGGACTCGAGTTGCTGCGACATGACGCGGCTCACGTGCTCGCGGAGGCGGTGAAGGAGCTGTGGCCCGACACTCAGGTGACAATCGGGCCCGCGATCGAAAACGGCTTTTATTACGACTTTGCGCGCGAGGATGCTTTTACCGAGAACGATCTCGAGACCATCGAAGCACGCATGAAAGACATTGTCGATCGCGACGAAGCTATTGAGCGCGAGGTTTGGGAACGAGACAAAGCGGCCGAGTTCTTTCGCAGCATAGGCGAAGAATATAAAGCCGAAATCATCGAAGGCATCCCGTCGAATGAGGACCTGACGCTTTACCGCCAGGGAGAATTCATCGACCTGTGCCGTGGCCCGCATCTGTCTTCGACCGGCGCGCTCGGCAAAGCGTTCAAGCTGACGCACGTTTCCGGCGCTTATTGGCGCGGCGACTCGAACAACGAAATGCTGCAGCGCATCTACGGTACCGCCTGGTCCCATGAAAAGCAGTTACGCAAGCACCTCCACATGCTCGAGGAGGCGGAGAAACGTGATCATCGCCGCCTTGGCAAGGTCATGGACCTGTTTCACTTTCAGGAAGAAGCGCCGGGCGCCGTTTTCTGGCACCCGAAGGGCTGGAACCTGTTTCAGAGCCTGATTGGCTTCATGCGCGAGCAGCAAAATTCGGCCGGCTACCAGGAGATCAACACGCCGGAGATCATGTCACGCTCGCTATGGGAGGCGTCCGGTCACTGGGAGTCCTTTGGCGACAACATGTTCACGACCGAAACCGTTGATGGCAGGCATTTTGCCATCAAGCCGATGAATTGCCCCGGGCATGTGCAGGTCTTCAAGCAAGGCATTACGAGCTACCGCGACCTGCCGATACGGCTGGCCGAGTTCGGCAAGTGTCATCGCTACGAGCCATCGGGCGCATTGCACGGCATGATGCGCGTTCGCGCATTCACGCAGGATGACGCGCATATTTTCTGCACGGCGGAACAGATTACCGAAGAGTCGATCGCAGTGTGCGACCTGATATTGGGAATCTATCGCGACTTTGGCTTTGACGACATTCGCATAAAATTCGCGGACCGCCCCGAAGTTCGCGTCGGCGAAGACGCCGTATGGGACCAGGCCGAAGCAGCACTGGTCAGTGCGCTCGAGGCAGCCGGACTCGAGTACACGCACAATCCGGGCGAGGGCGCTTTCTATGGTCCCAAGCTTGAATTCGTGCTGCGTGATGCGATCGGTCGCGACTGGCAATGCGGTACGCTGCAGGTAGACCTGAACATGCCCGGCCGACTCGGTGCGACCTATATCGGCGAGGATGGAAACAAGCATTTGCCGGTCATGCTGCATCGCGCGATCTTCGGTTCGCTCGAGCGCTTTATGGGAATTCTCATCGAACACCACGCAGGCAACCTGCCACTGTGGCTGGCACCGGTGCAGGTCAAGGTCCTGACAATTACGTCGGATGCCGATGACTACGCCGAGGAGATTGTGGCGACGCTTCACGCCAGGGGATTCCGAGCAGAGGCCGATCTGCGTAACGAGAAGATTTCCTACAAGGTCCGTGAGCACAGCGTCGCCAAGGTCCCGGTGCAGTTTGCGGTCGGCCAACGAGAGCTCGAGAACCGCACGCTAGCCGTACGTCGGCTGGGCTCGAAAAAGCAAGAAGTCCTCTCGGTGGACGACGCGATATCAGCGCTCAAGCGTGAAATCGACGATCGCGGCCGGGGCACCTAGGCGCCAGATTCCAGGATTAACGATTGTTTCCCACGCAACCTTGAAGTTGCGTGACTCGTCGTGTGTCGAAGGTTCGTCGCCGTTCAAACGTGACCTGCCCGGCAGTTTCAATGTGCGGCACGTCACAGATTCGACACTCAAATTGGGCCACTGACAAATTCCGTTTGGGGCGACGATATACTCGTCCGAGGCAAGAACCACGCGCGATTCAACATAACCTGACCAAGGAGACGACGTGCCGCTGGACGAATTCAGAACCCAGGTTTTGTTACTGCATAGCGAGCAAAACACTTTGGACAAGCTCTGTTCAGGGTTTAGCGAGAGCTATACGGTGCACTGTGCGACGAGTGGCAGCGAAGCACTGAACACACTCGGGGAGACACAAATCGACGTGATTGTTTCGGCGCAGGAACTGCCGGGCATGAGCGGCCTGGAGGCTCTGCGCGAAGCCAAGAAACGCTCGCCGGATACGATTGGAATTCTGCTGGCAGGCAGCACGGACGATGGACTCGAAGCGCTGGTCGGCGACAAGGAAGTGTTCCGTGTTGTCCGCGGCTCAGTGTCGGGCGAAGCAATTCTCGAATTGGTCGACGAAGCAACGCAGCAAATGCGCCTCATGACGTTGGCCAAGTCTGCAAACGACACCGCAGCAGACGTCGACGAAAGCGCACCCGAACACATCGTGATGGAGACCTCGGAAATCGGGGGTTCGGTCGTCAGTGACGGCTCCGGGCACGTACCTACACTGGATTCCGGGAAATTCTCTTCTGTATCGGCGGTAGGATCGCAGGCCGTGGACCTGCTGGTCCTGACCAAGGACCAGGAGTTCCTTGCGACGATCAAAGACTCCTCCCGAGGGATGCACACCGTCCACTATGCCTATACCCTCGCTCAGGCCGTCGACACCTTGAACAACCACAGTGTTGGCGTCGCCGTAGTGGACGCTGCCATGGTGGGCGACAAAGTCGAACAACTGGCACAACACCTGCGCAAAATATCGCCTCGACTCGTTCCCATTGTCGCTGGCCGTCGCGACGATGGCGAAATGCTCATGGGCCTTATCAATCGCGGCAAGGTCTATCGCTTCCTGCTAAAACCCGTGTCGCCCGGTCGTGCACGACTGGCGGTAGAGGCGTCAGTCAAACATCACCTTGAAGCGCCGGATACGGCATTCAAAGCCAACGGAGGCGCCGCGGCGCCATCGCCCGATACGATGCCTCCGACGCCCGCAGTCGATAGCGAAACTCAGCCATCGGCCCCGCCTCAAGCGCAACCGGAACCAACGCTTGACAGGCGAGCCGCAGCTCAATCGACGGAGTCAACGGACTCCGCCGAAGACTCTTCGGGCGATTCGACGCCCGCATCAGCAATGAGCGATGAAATTGGGGACGTTCTTGACGATAGCACGCAAGGATTTACGGCCACCGTTACCGGGCTGTTGAGCTCGGTCGGCATGAAATCCCCGGTTGACGCTGATACGACAACGCGCCCATTGAAGGCCACGTCCTCCGGACTGGAGCCGACGGCGGCTGCGGCAGGCTCCGGTGGATCATTGTGGCGAAGCCCCGCGATGCTGGGCGCTATCGGCGTGGCCGTCATTGCAGTCGCCGGCGCGGCGTTCTGGCTTACAAGCGGCACGGATGATGTCGGTGTGAACACGGCGCCCATTGCCGAGCCGCCTGCCGTGGTTGAGGCGGAGGTCGCTGTTGAACCGCCCGCGAGCGAAGCTGTCGAAGTCCTCAACCCATTGATCAGCGAAGCGCGGTTGGCCCGTGACACAGGACAGATCTTTAGTCCGGAAGGCAGCAATGCAATCGAACTTTACGTGGCCGCGCTCGCTGCAGAACCCGAAAACGCGACTGTCGTCGCCGAACTGGATGCCGTCATTGCGGACGCATTGGCGATGGCAGAAACCGCGCTGCTCGAGTCGCGCATTCAGGACGCTGATTCCGCCTTGCACCGCATAGCGACCGCCGATCCGGACAACCAGCGCCTACCTTTCCTGACAGCGCAACTTTCACAGATACAATTTCGTGGCTTCCTGACCGATGCGCGATCGGCCATTCTCGAGTCGAGATTCGAAGACGCAAACAGCGCACTCGAATCGGCCCGCTTGTTAAACCTTGAAGACACAACAGAGATTGATGCAGTCGCCGGCGAACTGAGTGCGGCCCAGAGCGAACAGGAATCTGAGGAGATTCTGGCGATGGCCCATGCTCGCCTTGACGAAGACGCCCTGCTGAGTCCGGCCAACGACAACGCGCGTTACTACTTCGAACTGGTGCTGGCAAACGATCCAAAGAACACCGCGGCGCGCCAGGGACTGACTCTCGTCGCCAGCAAACTCGCATTACAGGCGCGCGTCGACATTGACAATGGTTATCTCGATTCCGCGCAAGAACTGCTCAGTGCCGCCACCACTCTCGATCCTGCGAACAATGAAGCCCTGGCGGCAGCCTCTGCGCTTTCGAGCCAACGCGATGCGATCGCGGAACAACGCCGTGTCAGGGAAGAGCAACGTGCAGCGGAAGAAGCTGCGCGTAAAGCGGCGGAACAACGTGCAGCCGAAGCAGCGGCGCAGCCGGCACCAGAGCAAGCTGACGAAGACTCACAGGCCATCGTAGATAGCACCGCATCAACAGGAGACGCACAGGCGGGCGTAGCCAACGAAGACAATAGCGAAGCCGCAGCCGCCGTTGACGATGATGTCATCGAAACCGAAACCGCCGTCGACGAAGCCGCAGCGGAAGAACCCGCAGCCGAGAAAACGGAAGTCGCTGACTCACGCAAAACTGCGCCGGACGCTACGTTGACCGCTGTCAGCACACTGAACCGCACCAGGTATGTCGCCCCGAGATATCCACGTGCCGCGCAGCGGCGCAATATATCCGGCTGGGTCGACGTCGCGTTTACCGTGGCGATGGACGGTACGGTCAAGAATGTTGAAGTTCGTAACTCCGAGCCCGG
>Ga0265309_10000124_pt1 | contig 26272 bp, 19 predicted proteins | sample Helome_FD_192492 | JGI IMG/M metagenome (GOLD analysis project Ga0265309, IMG submission 192492) | Marine sediment microbial communities from subtidal zone of North Sea - Hel_20160524 (Illumina Assembly) | ecosystem: Environmental > Aquatic > Marine > Subtidal zone > Sediment ...
CGCTTGGTACGATCCCAGCCACCATCATGCAGGAAGCGGGCGGCGCCAATGTCGGTAACGGTCAGGTTGTCGATATCGCTGTAGTTGACCAGCAGTATGTGCCCGGTCTCCTTGACGTTGACGATGAACTCGGGGTGCTCGTGCGAAGCCACGATGGCTGCGACGCGCGGTTCCGGGTGGTATTCCTGCGTGTCGACGGTCATTCCGCGAGTCGAAACGACTTTCAACGGCTCGAGTGTGTCGCCGTCCATGATGACGTATTGCGGCGGCCAGTAGGAGCCGGCGATCGCATACTTGTCTTCGTAACCTTTGTACTTGGACGTTTCTACCGAGCGCGCTTCGAGGCCAACCTTTATTTCGGCAACGATTTCCGGCGGATCCATCCACAGGTCGATCATGTCGACCTTGGCGTCGCGACCAATTGTGAACACGTAACGGCCCGAAGCGGATGTCCGAGAGATGTGCACGGCATAACCGGTCTTCAGGATGTTGACGATTTCCTTGGTGTCACCATCGATGATCGCTACCTGGCCACTGTCACGAAGCGTAACCGAGAAGAAGTTCTCAATGTTGCGTTTGTGTTGCGGTTTCTTCGGTCGCTTGTTTGCCGGTACGAGTACCTTCCAGCTGGCCTTCATGTCTTCGAGGCCGAACTCCGGCGGTGCCGGTGGTTCCTGCTGCAGGAAGCGCGCCATCATGTCGATCTCGTACTCGTCGAGTTCGCCCGACGTGCCCCAGTTCGGCATGCCGGCGGGTGACCCGTAGGTGATCAGCGCCTTGAGGTAATCGGTGCCTTTCGGCCCCGTGATATCCGGCGTCAGTGCTTTGCCCGTGGCGCCCTTACGGAGTACGCCGTGACAGCCTGCGCAGCGCTCAAAGTAGAGTCGCGTGGAGGTCTCATATTCCTGCGCGCTCAGAGTCGGTCCTTCCGGACTTTGTACTGCACGTGCATCCTCGGGCGGGATCGGCGAAGGCGTTCCCTGGTAACGCATTTCACCTTCGGTAGCGCCCGGGTGACGTTCGCCAACGGCGCGATCTACGAGCCCGGTTTCCTCGCGTACTTTGGTCACTTCGCCGACGTTGAATGCCGATGCCTCATTGCCCCACGCGTTGGTGACATAGGTGAGGATCGCGGCGATATCATCGTCGCTAAGGTGGCCCATACCCGGCATCACGGCGTTGTACTTGACCTTGTTCACCGTGATTTCGCCGGAACGCCCCTCGATGACCGTCGCGATGGCACGTGTGCGGTCTTTCATCAGGTAGTCGGATTCCGCGAGCGGCGGGAATGCGCCGGCCAGGCCTTGCCCGTTAGCCTGGTGGCAGGCGCCACAGTGGACGCCGTAAAGGGCCTCGCCAGCCTGCTTGATCGTGTTCAGGTCGCCACTGGCTGTTTCCGCTTCGTGCACGGCGGCGTCCTGTGCGCACGCTTGTCCCGCAAAAAAAAGGCCCGCTGCCAGCGCGAATACGCGCAGGCGTGGACCCGCGTTGGTGATGCCTAAGGTGGTCATTGTTCTATCTCCCGTAAATGCATAAAAGGGACTTTTCACCAGTCCCACTGCAAGCCAATCGAATAATTCCTGCCGGCGGCGGCCAGCGTCGGTAACAGCACGTCGTCCGGGGCCAGGCCACGTACTTCTGACCAACGCCAGTAGACGCGGTCGGTCACGTTGCCGATTCCGGCTCTGAAGGTGAGTCGTTCGCCCATCCTGTGTGCGGCGAACAGGTCGATAACGCCGTATCCCGCAGGCTCGAACAGTTCGCCGGCGGACTCATCGCGTCGTGACCAGTCGTCGCTGGCCGTAAACAGGGCGCGAATTTCGGTGCGTTCATCGACAGACCGCCAGGTCGCACCCAGTACGGCCTCGGCCGGGCCCACCGAGTTCAATGGCTGGTCATTGTCGCGGTTCTTACCTTCGGCCCAGAATGCCGACGCGTGCACGGTCAAGCCTGCGAACGGGCCGGCGAGTTCTCGTGCCCAGCGTGCTTCGACCCCCTGTATGTAAGCGTCGCCGATGTTGATTGACTGGAACAACAGTCGGCCACTCACGGGATCGACGCCGATACGTGTCTTGGTTTCTATAAAGTCGTCGTAGTCAGTCCGAAACGCGCCCAGGTTCAGCCTTGAACGTTCACCCTGCCAGCGCAAGCCGAGCTCCCATCCATCCGATGTTTCCGACTTCAGGTCTGGATTCGGAATTGCACGAATATTGAATAGCGGGATGTCGAGGCCGATGTTGGCATCTTCGAACGGCGGCGCACGGAATCCCCGCGAATACTGCAGGTAGACGTCGACGTCATCGCCGATGTGGTAAATCGCGCCGAGTTTCGGAGACACCTCCGAATCCGACACGCCAACGACGGGCGTTTCGGGATTGTCTTCTACGTAGATAGTGTCGCTGTCGGGGTCGAGCTCGTTGTCGTCGTAACGCAGTGCGACGATCAGTGACAGGGGGCCGCGTGACAGTTGATCGGAAAAATAGGCCCCGATCTCGCGAGTATCCGTGATTGGAAAGTCGCGCAGCGGGAAACTCTCACCCAGGATGTCGCTCGAGGTGCTGCCGTCGACGAGGCTGGTTGAGACGCCGTCACGAAGCTCTTCCGTGCGCGTCTCGGTGTATTCCAGACCAACACCGAAACGATGTGACCAGCCGCCGAACTCGGCGTCGCGCCAGAGATTGAGCTCGGCTCCGCGGATACGCTGGTCGTAAGAAAAGTCCCGCTCGATCCGTGCCGGCGAACGGGCGGCCGCTCGCTCATCAACGGTATGCTGGTCGAGGTCCGCGTCCGCGTAAAACACCCTGGCCAGTCCATCCGTGACCCAGCCAGCACCGAACTGATATTCGGCACTGACGATATTCATGCTGTGGTTATCGTCGCCCTCCAGGCGTGTCGTTGACCGAAACCGGCCACTGCCGAGAACCGACGTGATCGACGTCTGCGTATCATGGGTCTGGCGGATCGCGCTGAGCGCCCACTCGTGGCCAAACCGGTTCTCGCCTATGACCTTTACGAGCCCGGCATCGCGTTCGAAATCCTGACGGTCTGCGGGGTCGTCGAGCGCGGCAGAGTCGCGTTCGGAGCCTTCGCGGTAGCTCGCGCCGAGCAACACGGAAGCCCGCTGGCCTGCGAGTGCGACCGTCGCTTGCAGGTTGCTGCTTTCATCGAGACCACGATAAAGGGCACTGCCGCTGCCGCCACTGGGACCATCCGACAGGAACTGCCGGGGATCGAGTGTTCGCATCGAAACGACACCGCCGAGGGCGGAGCCGCCGTACATGGCCGAAGCGGGCCCGCGCAACACCTCGACCTGGCCGAGCAGGCCGGTGTCGCCAAAATCACGGGTTGCATTGGAGAAGTTGCCTACATCGAACTGTTGCGACAAAGGTACTCCGTCAAGCTCAATCGCGATTCGATTGCCACCAATACCGCGGATCGTGATTCCCTCCGTTCCGAAGCGAGATCCCGAGGACTCGTGCGTAATGCCCGGAACGAATCGAAACGTGTCGGAAAGTGATGTGCTCAATGTTGCCTGGAGTTCGGCACTGTCCAGGACCGTGACGTCTGCTGCGACATCGCGAATGTCGGTCTCGCGTTTCGTCGCGACGACAACGACCTCGTCAAATGGCAGTGCCTGGCGGGCAGTGGCTCCGGCCGCTGTCTCCGCCTGGGCGGGCAGCGCGAAGCCTAGCAAAAATGTAAGAGCGATCGGCCTGTGCATGGCAATGAATCCTGTTTTCGCGGGCCGATGCAGGTAAGGACGTCGCTCGCGGCTATACGGACTTCGAATAATGCCAGCGGCGCTCGCACGCAAACTATTGTGGCAAACACTCATAGGGATGATCTATCGGTACGGATACCGACGTGGCCTGGCCACGAGACTCGTGTTCATGGCGCTACGGTATGCGCGACACCCATATCGCGCCTTGACCTATGTCAAGGCTGGCGCAGCGCCAATCCCTAGACTGAAACGAGCTTTCCAGGAGGCCCAACGATGCCCGTTTCTGCGACGCCCGACGAGCGAATGCTAGACTGTCAGCTCATGGACGCTGAATCCCCCGCATACGCAATTGTCAGGCAGCATTACCTGTTCGCCGGCCTCGAACAAGAGGACTTCGACGCTCTGGCAGCCAGCGTGGTTCCGAAGCAAATCGAGAAGGGCGAGATCCTGTTCCATCGGGGGGATCCGGCTCCCTGTTTCTATTTTCTCGATACCGGTCTCGTGGAACTCAACGTAGTTTCGGCAACGGGCGAGAAGAAAGTCCTCGAAGTCGTGGGGCCCGGTCGGACCTTCGCCGAGGCCGTGACATTTATGCAGGAGCGCAGGTACCCGGTATCAGCGGAGGCGCTGGCTGACTGTAACCTGTGCCAGATTCCAAACAGTACTTACTACGACATTGTCTACGGGAACCCGGACGCCTGCATGCGATTGTTGAGCGACGTCTGCCGGCATCTGCACGCACGTGTGCGCGAGATAGAAAACCTGACCGTGCAAAATGCGCGCAGCCGGCTTGCGAGCTACCTGCTCGATCACGTGGTAGAAACGAATGATGACGAGGCAACCGTGCGCCTCGAACTGCCGCGGCACGTGATCGCATCACGCCTGTCGATCAAGCCCGAGACGTTGTCGCGCTTGCTTCGCAATATGGTCGACGAAGGATTGCTGACCATCGAGGATCGCGTGATCTTCGTGCACAGCCTGGCCCGGTTACGTCCTTACGATTGAGGCGAAGCGCACCTCGTCAGGCTGCGATTCGCTGCATTTCCCTATCAAGCGCCGTGATCACGGCTGAGTGCTCCACAGCGGCGCGCTCACACAGTGAGGCGGCGTTGCCCAGGTCATTGTCGCGAACTCCTGCGAGAATCTGCTCGCAAAGGGCCGTCAATAGTACCGCGCCGATCTGACCGCTCGAGCCTTTCAGCGAATGTGCCAGCAGTTCGATCTGTTCAGCATCTCCGTCCGCTACAGCGGAGCGCAGTTGCAGTATTAGTTTTGTCGACAGCGCGCAATACGACACTACGATCTCACGCACCATGTTTTTTTCGGGCGATGAATCGAGTTGCACGATTTCCTCGAGCGCATGCCGGTCTATCGAGGCCAGTGCCATCGTTTCGGACAGGGCGCTGAAACCGTCGTCGTCGATAGCGACTGGCCTGTCGGTGTCTTCGGCGCCGGAGAGCCAGCGACTGAGAACGACACGCAGCTGCTGTTCGGTAAAAGGCTTGGTGACGTAGTCATCCATACCGACGCTCAGGCAGCGCCGCCGATTGCTCTGCATAAGGTCGGCCGTGACGGCGATGACCGGCGTTCGGTTGGCCTCCTCCGAGCCCTCTTCGCGCTGGCGTATTTCGCGAGTCGCGTCGTAACCGTTAAGCACGGGCATGTGACAATCCATGAGCACCAGGTCGAAGTGCCGGGTCTCCATGGCCTGCAGTGCCTCCGCGCCGTTTTCCGCAACGAATGTGCCATAGCCGAGCTCCTCCACCATGGCGTTGGTTACCTGCTGGTTGATGCTGTTGTCGTCGACGATCAGGATTTGCGCTCGAGAGTCTTCCGCTGCAGGCAAAACGTCTGGCCCTGTTTCATTCATGACACCGGTAACGGCGGACCCAAGACCCTCGAGCGTAAAGGGTTTGCTGATGTAGTCGTCCATACCTGCTGCGAGGCAGCGTTCCCGGTCTCCGCCCAGTGCATTAGCGGTCACGGCGACGATCATCGTTGGTTCCCTGCCTTCCTCATCCTCCCATTGCCGGATTAACTGGGTAGCCCTGAAGCCGTCGAGGACCGGCATCTGGCAGTCCATTAACACGAGGTCGAAGTCCTGTTCCCTGAACAATTCAAAGGCTTCGCGGCCATTGCTGGCGATTGTCGTGGCATGCCCGAGTTCGTCGAGCATGCCCAGGGCCACCATCTGGTTTACAGGGTTGTCCTCTGCCATGAGAATTTTGAGGTCGCTGTTCGCGTTGTCGTTCGTCGCCGGTGCGCTGGCTACCGGCTCCACCGCCACTGGCTTGTCGGCGGCGACTCTTGTGCGGCGAGGGCGAGACAGATGCGATGACAGTGCATCGAAAAGGCGGGCCTGGCGCACGGGCTTGGTCAACCACGCATCAATACCGGCGGTGTCACGATCCTCACCGGCGTCGAGGGCGGATACTGAGCTCAACATGATCAGTGGCACAGAGCCCAGTCGTTCCAGTTGCCGAATCGCGGCGGCAAGCTGGATGCCGTCCATCTCGGGCATGTTCATGTCGAGCAGCACTGCATCGAAGGACCGGTCATCGCGCGCTCGCGAGCCGAGGAGTCCCAGCGCTTCGGGGCCGGTGCTGGCCGATTCAACGTGCATTGCCCAGCCTTCGAGTTGATGCCGCAGTGTTTCCCGGTTGGTCGCATTGTCGTCGACAATGAGGATACGTTTTCCTTCGAGCAATTCGAACTGCAGCTGTTCGGTCGTCTCGGCGTCACGCGTGAGCGTTACGGTGAACCAGAACGTGCAGCCGTCGGAGCCGTTCGGCTTGACGCCGATTTCGCCATCCATGAGCTCTATCAGCTGCCTGCAGATCGAGAGGCCGAGCCCGGTGCCTCCGTAACGGCGTGTCGTCGAGCCGTCTTCCTGCGTGAACGGGTCGAAAATCTTCTCTGCGTTTTCGGCGCTAATGCCAACGCCCGTGTCTTCGACTTCGAATCGATACTGCGCGTGATCGGCGTCACCGTCCTGCTCCTCGACGCGCACGATGATTTCGCCGCGGTCGGTGAACTTGACGGCATTGCTCAGCAAATTGATCAGGACCTGCCGCAGCCGTAGCGCGTCTCCCTCGACGTAGGTGTGCGTGTCGGCATTAATGGCGCCGATCAGTTCGAGGTCCTTGCGATGCGCCGAGTCTGCCAGCAATTCGAGGCACTCCTCGACCATGTGTCGAAGGTTGAACGGCGCAATGTCGAGCTCGAGTTTGCCCGCCTCGATTTTCGATAGATCGAGAATATCGTTGATAATATGCAGCAGTGACTCGGCGGAGCTGTAGATGGTTCTCGCAAAACGTCTCTGCTTTTCGTCAAGCGCCGTGTTCTGCAACAATTCGGTCATCCCAAGCACGCCGTTCATGGGCGTTCGGATCTCGTGGCTCATGCGGGCAAGAAACTCGCTCTTTGCCTTTGACATCGATAGCGCTTCGTCGCGAGCCGATTCGAGTTCCTCGCGCGTGCGTTGCAGGCCGCTTGTGAGGTCTTGGAAACTGCTCGCGAGTACGCCGACCTCGTCGGAGCGTGTGTTGCCCGCGTCGAATTCGAGTTCACCCGTGGTGCGTATGTGAACGATCTTGTCGGTGAGTGCCTGCACGGGTGAGACGATTAGTCTCCGAATCAGGAACAGCGCGGCGAGGATAAAACCCAGGCTGCCGCCGCCGAGAAAAGTCATCGTGGTGCGAATCGTGTCCGCACCGATGGCGGAAATTTCCCGTGGCTGGCGAATTTCGAGGACGGCGGCTGGCTCACCGTAGATATCGAACAGCACTTCGAGGCCGTGCACATTGGAGGCATAGGTGGCGATGGTCGTACTGACGTCAGAGTCGGGGAGGTCACGAAAGGCTTTGACCACGTGCGCCGGCAGACCGCTTTCGCCCATAACGTGGATCGAAAGGTCGGTTGTTGCGCGCTCTTCCAGGTCTTGCCTCATTGTGTCGTCAACATGGCGTCCCAGCACGAGCGAACCGAATATCGGGCCCTCGCCCTGGGTGTTCAGGATCGGGTATGACGTAATGTACATGATGCCCGACTTCGTCCTGACCAGCCCGGCTACCGCACTTGTTTCCGTCGCGTGGCTCACCATGGTGTCGTCCGTGCTAAGGGGGCGAGTCACCTGGCCGTCGATCTCAAGCCGGCTCTCGTCGTCAGGATCTGTCATCCAGCCGTAAACGCGTCTGCCTTCACTGTCGGAAATCAGCATCATGTTGATATCGATGCTGTGCCAATAGCCCGGTGAGAGGTTGGTCTCCTGGAATTCGATGGAGCGATTATTCATATATCGAATAGTCTCGTCCCAGGCTGAGTACTCGAGGTTGAGAATCCTGAGTGCGGCTATTTCCGCCTCAAGCAGGCTCCTCACTCGCGACAGGCTTTCCTCCGCGGCCCTGGTCTCAAATTGCTCGAATGCAGGCAAAACCGACAGGCGCAACGCGAGGTAGCTGCCCGCACAAATGGCCAGGCCCAGCACGAGAAACAGGGCCAGCGTTTTCTTTCCCAGTGACATGGGCACTGTATCGGCCGGAACACCCTGATATTTAGCCGTTTTTCGCGGTCCGAAGCGGATTAGGGGAATGCCGTAATAGTCAGGTCCGCGGCATTAGGCGAGTATTCGAGCCCGCGACATTAGAAATACTCCAAACGGGCTCAAAAATATGGGTAACAGACACGTTTTTTCCTTTGCTGAGGGCGATGGCCACAACAAAAAGCTGCTCGGTGGCAAGGGCGCCAATCTCTGCGAAATGACTCAGATCGGCATCAACGTGCCGCCTGGATTCGTCATCACTACCGAGGCGTGCCTTGACTACCTTGAGCGGGATGAATTGCCACCCGAGCTCATGGACGAGGTAAAGGCGGAGATTGCCAGGCTCGAAACAGCCACGAGCAAGACGTTCGGCCGCGGGCCGGACCCGTTGCTCGTGTCGGTCCGTTCAGGATCCGCGCTGTCGATGCCCGGCATGATGGACACGATTCTCAACCTGGGCCTGAACGAGGAAACGCTTGCAGGCCTCATTAAACAGACTGGCGACGAGCGCTTTGCCTATGATGCCTACCGTCGTTTTATCCAGCTTTTCGGCAAGGTCGCCTTAGGGATAGATGACGAGCACTTCGATGAGCACTTCGAGGCCATAAAGGCGCGCGTTGGCGTCAAGGCCGACGTCGGCCTCGAAGCCGAGCACCTGAGAGAAATCAGCGACAAGTTCCTGAGCGTCGTGCGTCGGGAATCGGGCCAGGAGTTTCCGCAGGACGTCATGATCCAGCTCAAGCTCGCCGTCGAGGCCGTGTTCCGCTCATGGATGGGCAAGCGTGCCGTCGACTATCGTCGCGAGTTCCACATCACGCCTGACATGGCGAATGGCACGGCCGTCAACATCTGCACGATGGTGTTCGGCAACAAGGGCGATGACTGCGCCACGGGCGTGGGATTCACGCGCAATCCGGGTACGGGTGACAACGAGATGTTCGGTGAGTACCTGACCAATGCGCAGGGTGAAGACGTCGTCGCGGGCATTCGTACGCCGAAGGCGCTCGGTGAACTGAAGCAGGAGATGCCGAAACAGTACGAGCACCTTGTTGCGTTGCGCAATCGCCTCGAGTCCCATTACAAGGAAGTGCAGGATTACGAGTTCACGATCGAGAAGGGCACGCTCTATTGCCTGCAGACCCGCAACGGCAAGATGAATGCAGCGGCGACGGTCAAGACCTCAGTCGACATGTACAAGGAAGGCCTCATCAGCAAGGAACAGGCGCTGCTAAGAATCGACCCCGAGCTGCTGGAGCAGCTGCTGCATCCGAGCCTGGATCCGTCCAGCACCGACGAACCCGTCGCCATTGGGTTGCCGGCGTCGCCGGGCGCGGCTTCGGGCAAGTGCGTATTCGATGCCGACCTGGCCGAGAAGCTCGGCAAGGTCGGTGACGACATCATTCTCGTGCGCGAAGAGACGAGACCTGAAGACATCCACGGATTCTTTGCTGCGCAGGGCATTCTGACGAGCCGCGGCGGCAAGACCTCACATGCGGCAGTGGTGGCCCGCGGGATGGGCAAGCCTTGCGTCGCCGGTGCCGAAGGTATCGTCGTGGATGTCGCTCTGCGACAGGCGCATGTCGGCGGCCCAATTATCCCCGAAGGTGACGTCGTCACGCTGGATGGCGGCACAGGCATGGTGTACCTGGGCGCAATACCGACCATTCAGGCGCACTTCTCGGAGGATCTGCAGACGCTGCTGGGTTGGGCCGACGAAGAGGCCGATCTGAAGGTTCTGGCCAATGCGGATACGCCGGAGGCGGCACAACGAGCCCGCGATTATGGCGCCATGGGTATCGGTCTATGCCGGACCGAGCGCATGTTCAACGCCAGCGACCGCCTGCCGATCGTCATTGATATGATTCTCGCGAACAGCGAGCAGGATCGCAAAGCGGCGCTCGATCGCCTGTTGCCGATCCAGCGAGCCGACTTCATCGAGCTGTTCACGGTCATGTCACCGAACCCGGTAACCGTGCGTCTGCTCGATCCGCCGATGCACGAATTCCTGCCGACCGAGCAGGACCTGCTTGATCAGATCGAGACGCTGCGACTGTATCGTGGTGTCGTGCGCGGTCGCCAGGTTGCGCTCGACACGTTCTCGATGGAGTCCGACCTGCCCAAGCCGTTGAGTGAACTCAGCGAAGAGCTGGTCAACGACGCGCTGATCAAGAAAGAGCGCATGCTGAAAAAGGTCCGAGAGCTGCATGAAGTGAACCCGATGCTCGGTCATCGCGGCGTGCGACTCGGCATTGCATACCCCGAAATTTACGCGATGCAGATCGAGGCCATCCTCGAAGCGACCGTGGAATGCGCGAAAAGAGGTCTGTCGGTGCGGCCCGAGATTATGGTCCCGCAGGTCATCACATCGGCGGAAGTTGCATATGTTCGGCGTACCGTCGACGAATTGACCACGCAACTCGAAAAGGACTTCGGCAAGGAGCTTCGCTTCAAGTTCGGCACGATGATCGAGACGGTGCGCGCGTGTACGCGGGCCACCCAGCTCGCGTCGAGCGTGGAGTTTTTCTCTTTCGGTACCAACGATTTGACGCAGGCAACCTTCTCCTTCTCGCGGGAAGATGCCGAGAACAAGTTCCTGCCCATGTACAACGAGTACGGCATCCTGCAGGACAATCCGTTCGAGGTGCTCGACATCCAGGGTCTTGGCCAGCTGATCGACATGGCAGTTTACCGAGGCCGCAAGGAACGGCCCGACCTCAAGATCGGTATCTGCGGCGAACAGGGCGGTCACCCGGCATCGATCGAGTTTTGCCACAAAGTCGGGCTCGACTACGTGTCCTGTTCCGGACCGCGCGTGCCGATTGCCCGACTGGCTGCCGCCGCCGCCAAGCTGCGTGCACAAGGAGCTGAGGCGGGCTGACAGAATTTTGAACCTGTTCGAGTCATCGCGACTCGTAAACTATTGGAGTAGTAACACATGAAAATCTCGTATCGCGTTCTTATAGTTGTTGTCGCATTTCTGGCACTTAGCTACAGCGCATTTGCGAATGCTCATGAGAAAGGTGACTGGCTGCTGCGTGTCGGCGCCGGATTGGTGGATCCCGATTCTCCCAATGCCGACGTTGGTGGCGCGGATCTCGACGTAGATAGCGGTGTGTCACTCGTGTTCAACGGAACGTATTTCTTCACCCCGAATGTCGCGCTCGAGGTGCTCGCGGCAGTGCCGTTCACGCACGACGTCGATCTCGAGGGCGCCGGCCAGGTTGGTGAAGTGAAACACTTGCCGCCGACATTCAGCCTGCAGTACCACTTTGATACGGGCAACAAGTTCAGTCCGTATGTTGGCGCTGGCCTCAACTACACAATCTTCTTCGATGAGGATACCGAAGGTGCGCTGGCCGGGACGGACCTGGATCTCGATAACTCTTTTGGTCTCGCGGCGCAGATCGGTGCCGATATCGACCTCTCGGACACAATGTTCCTAAATTTTGACGTGCGTTGGATCGACATCGATGCGGATGCCGAAGTCAGCCCGCTCGGACTCGAATTCGATATTGAAGTCGATCCGTTCGTCTACAGCCTGGCGCTGGGTTGGAAGTTCTGACAGATGTCACAGACTGACGCCGAAAGCCCCTCGCAAGAGGGGCTTTTTCGTTGGCTGGACGGTGATCTTCGCCTCTTGTTTTCATCATCAAACCCGATATTCTGAAAAGGCCGAACAACAAGGTACAAACATGGCAAAGATACTGATTCTGTATTCCACGACGGACGGCCACACGATCGAGATATGCAAGCGTATCCGACGCACGCTCGAGGGAAGAGGCAACGAGGTTGAACTCGGCGACCTCAAGGACAATCCGCCGCTCGAATCGGGTTCTTTCGACAAGATCGTGATCGGAGCCAGCATCCGATACGGCAAGCACCAGCCGCTCGTGAACGAGTTCATTGCCAGGCACCAGTCGCTGCTGGAAGCCCATCCCAACGCCTTCTTTTCGGTGAACGTGGTTGCCCGCAAGCCCGAGAAGAACACGCCCGAAACGAACCCCTACCTGCAGAAGTTTCTCAGGAAGATCGACTGGCAGCCACAGAACCTCGCTGTGTTCGCGGGCAAAATCGACTACCCGAGTCTCGGCTTCTTCGACAAGCAGATGATCCGATTCATCATGTGGATGACCAAGGGTCCGACCGATCCGGAGGCCATCGTCGAGTTCACGAATTGGGACAAGGTGGAAGAATTCGGCAATAGGGTTGCCGAGATGTAGCGGCTACTACAGGTACTTCGCGTAGGCGCTAATGTACTTGGCGGCACTATCGCCCGAAATCAGAACTGCACGACCCTCGATGTCTGCGCCCGACTCGATCGCGGCATGCAGGACGGCGCCCGTCGTCGGTCCGACCATAGCTCCCTCGGTGCGTGCCAGCCTGATGCCGGCCGCGAATGCGTCCTCGTCGCTGACCGAGACGAGATCATCGAGCAGGTCCGGGTCGAGGATCGACGGGAAATGTTCTTCGGGTAGTCCCGTCACGCGCTTAAGTCCCGACAACTCGTGCTGTCGCTGCGCCGGCTCGACGCCAATGATCCTGACGGACGGGTTCATTTCCTTGAGAAACTGGCCCACGCCGCTGATCGTGCCACCGGTGCCGATGCTCGCGAAGAAGTAATCGATATTGCCGCCCGTCTGGCGCCAGATTTCGGGCCCCGTCGTGTGGTAGTGCGCCGCAACGTTCAATTCGTTTTCGTACTGGTTGGGGCTGACGTACTTTCCGTCATAGGCCTCGCTTTCGACCATGCTCTTGACCACGCCGCGGGCGCCTTCGGACGGGAAGATCGGGCAGAGTTCATCCTCGACCTCGATCAGCTCGGCGCCAAGAAACCGTAACATCGCCTTTTTTTCTTCGGGGACGCCCTCGGGCACCGCGATTTCAATCGGCACTCCTTGCGCGTTCGCCAGGGCCGCCAGCGCGATACCCGTATTGCCCGCTGACGGCTCGACGAGCGACTGCCCGTCCTCGAGCTTGAGGCCGCTGAGCATGAACTGTGCCGTACGGTCCTTGATCGAGCCGAACGGGTTCATGCCTTCGAGCTTCAACAGCACCTCGAATTTGGCGTGCGGGTTGAAGCGCTCGCTCAGCCTGAGCATCGGCGTTGGCTTGTCCGGGCCCGGAAGCAGGTCGGCGATGCTGTCGAAGACCTGGTCTTCGCAGGGGAAAAGTTCTTCTACGCGAGCATTCATAAGGGCTTCGAGTCTATACAGGTGAAACCCACGGGCAATACGGATTCCCTATGGCTATATTACTTCTGGATATATAGAGGCCGGTCAGCGTTTCGACAGTATCTGATCGATGTAATCAAATGCGTCGTCGGTTCCTGATTCCACGAGACCGAACAAGGCCGCATCGCGAACGCGTTCTTCAACCGTCGAATCCTCGACAACGCCGCGAAACCAGGCGTAGCTCTCACTGGCGGAAACCTCGCCGTGGTCGTTAATCTTGTCCCTGGTCGGTTTGCGGCAGTTCCAGCTTAGCGAACGAATCTTCTCGGGCTTACCGTTCTCGATGAGTACATAGAATTGCACCTGGTCGCCCTCGGCGTTATCGACATGCCAGCTGTGCCAGCCGTCGGCTGACACTCCATCCAGTTCTGCCGCCGAGGATTCGCTCCAGGAGAGTGTGCCGGCGAGCAATACGAGCATGAGCAGTTTCGCGAGGCGCATTACTGGTCTCCCGCAAGAGCCTGGTCGATGACATCGTAAATCGCATCGCTGTCCATCATCACAAGATACTCCAGCAACTGGCGCTTCTCGGCCGGATCACTGGCGCTCTGGTACAGCTCCAGTACGCCACTATCGTGTCCTGAAATGAGCATGCCGGTCAGGGCCGCCTCCCTGACTTCGTCCGAGTTCGCATCGCGGTAGATTTCGACGAGCGTGCTGTCTACCTGGTCGCCCCCGACGATGCCAAGCGCCTCGATGGCTTTTGTCTGCAACTCCGGATCGCTGCCATCCATGGCCAGCTCGCGCAGGGTACTGGCGTCCCCCGAGATCGCGTATGCGTCAATCAGTGACTCCGATACTCCGGCCTGGCCGCGAAGCTCTCGCAATTCATTGCCCGCACCCATTGCGCCAAGCATGTCGACGGCATTCGAAAAATCTTCCTCGTTGTCGGCGTTGACCGCGATCTCGTAAATGGCGGTCGCGTCGTCCGCTATCAGGTAGGCTTCCAGTACTGCGTCTCGCACGTCGGCGTCTCCCGATCGATAGACATCGCCAAGGCTCGCAAGCGCATCCTTATCTCCGCCAATACCGATCATGCGGATCGCCTCGAGCTGCAGTTCGCTCGTATCCTCGCGTGCAAATCGCAGCAACGTTGCCTGCGCCTCGCTCGAGTCGATCTGACTCAGGACGAACAGGGCGCGTTCCTTAACCTCGGTGCTGTGATTGCCCGCCAGCACCTTGTCGACGAGCGGCATGGCCTTCTCAGGGGGTGCAGACATCAGCGCTTCGAGTGCCGCAATCTTGAGGTTGTCGCTGTCGTTACTTTCCTGTGCGAACGCGACTATGGGGAGTAGCAGCAGGATGAGGAGGAGTCTCGTGTTCATGTTGTTTCCTTCAATCAGGTGGTGTGTGACTCATCTGACGGTTGGCTGGCCAGTTTGGTTAGCATCACGTTCAGTTCGAACGCGAGTTGTGCTCGCAGGGCCTCTGCATCTTCGGGCGCGATGTCGTTTGCAGCTAATTGCAACAGAATAGGTTCAAACGCTCGCAAGACGCGTGCGAGCTTCGGAGCGTCATTACGCTTTGCCGCCATCTCGAATCTGCGGTTCTGTTCGATGATCTGCAGGAGCAGCATGGTTGCATCCGTACTGTCATCGAGACTCGTAATCTGCTGGCGACTGTCGCGCAGGTGTACAGCGAGCCCACGCGTGAATGCGGCGGGCGTCGCGCCCACGCCAGGTTCTACATAAGCGATCACGGGCTCCTGCGCCGGGATTCCGTTATCGCCTGACAGGACGAAGCCGATGCCTATACCGATAGCCAGTGCCCCTGTCACGGCGGCGCCCCAGAAGAAGGACCCCGGATGCCAGCGCGGTTGTTGTCGACGCCCGCGCTCGAGGGCAGCGGCTTCGTCGATCGCGCTGTGCCATTGCTCCACGACGTGAGCCGGCGGGCGGTGAACGTCCGCTTCGTGCGCTTCCACGAGTTTCCTGATGTCGTCATTCATTGGTCTCTTCCTGCATGCTGCGCATGCTGACACGAAGTTTTTTCACGGCGCGGAAAACAGCCTGTTTCACGCGTCCCTCATTGAGGCCGATAGCATCGGCTATCTCCCGGGCACGCCATTGTTCGAGATGTTTGAGTACGAAGCAGACACGCTCGATCTCGGTAAGACGGCCGAGCGCCATGGCGAGTTCGCTCTCGAGTTCATGCTCCTCCCACGCCCGGTCGGGCCTGACGATGTCGCTTTCGTAGTCTTTCTCCAGCGGTTCGAAAAGCCCGGGCTTGTTCCTGCGAATCAGGTTCAGTGCCGCGTTGATCGCGATGCGGTGAATCCAGGTGTCAAGCCGGGCCGAGCGCTGGAACTGGTGGCGTTTATTCCAGGCGTTCAGTAGCGCATCCTGCACAGCATCGGCCGCCAGGTCCGGGTTTCTCGTGATTTTCAGGCAGGCCGAGTACCAGCGATCCGAACGTGTCGATATCGCTTCGTGAAAATCCGCCTGTGTCGGCATCCCGCCGGTCTGCATTACGGCCACCATGTAGCTTTGACGCTGCCAGTTTCGAAAAGGTTAGCAGTATTCGTCAGACGGCCATGCCGGCCGCGTGTCCGGATGACCAGGCCCACTGAAAGTTAAAGCCGCCCAGGTGGCCCGTCACGTCGACAACTTCACCGATGAAAAACAGGCCGGACTGTAACGCGGACTCCATGGACCTGGAGGACAGCTGCCCCGTATCGACGCCGCCCAGCGTCACCTCGGCCGTGCGATAACCCTCAGTCGCGGCGGGCTTCAGGGCCCACCGCTGCAGTGACTTCGCCACTTGCAGCAGGCGAGCGTTTGCGATCTCCGCAAGCGGCGTGTCTGTGATATCTCGCCAGAGTTGATCCTGTAATTCGGCGACGAGCGCGCGCGGCAGCCGTTTGCCAAGCACGGACCGCAACAACGTCCTGGGATGGTCGTTCTTGGCCCGCAGCAGCAGTTCCTCGGCATCCAGCCCGGGCAGCAGGTCAAGGAAAATTGAATCGCCCGGTGACCAGTAACTCGATATCTGCAGGATTGCGGGTCCGCTAAGGCCCCTGTGTGTAAAGAGAATGTCTTCGGTGAACGAGTAGTCCGAACACGAAGCCGTCGCCCGCGTGGATACGCCCGCCAGGCGTTGTGAAAGCTCGTGCATCGCGCCCGTAAAGGTCAATGGAACGAGTCCGGCCTTCGTTTCCACCAGCTCGTGGCCGAATTGTCGCGCGAGTTCGTAACCGAATCCTGATGCGCCCATCTTCGGTATCGACAGGCCGCCGCTCGCCACAACAATCGAGTCACAGGAGAATCGGCCCAGGTTCGACGCTAAGGCAAAATCGTTGTTGTGGGTGACGCTCTCGATATCGCAATGGGTGATGATCCTCGCGCCGGCCTCGCCGCACTCATCGAGTAGCATCGCGACGATGTCTTTCGATGAGTTATCGCAGAAGAGTTGTCCCAGTGTTTTCTCATGGTATGGAATGCCGTGTTTTTCTACAAGCGCAATAAAGTCCTGCTGCGTGTAGCGACTGAGGGCCGATTTGCAGAAGTGAGGATTGGACGAAGTGAAGCGGGCTGGTTCAGAGTAGAGATTCGTGAAATTACAGCGCCCACCACCCGACATCAGAATTTTCTTGCCGACCTTGTTCGACTTTTCGAGAACAATGACGTTGCGGCCGCGTTTTCCGGCGACCAAGGCACACATGAGTCCGGCGGCACCGCCGCCAATGATGATCACGTCTGTCCTGGTCATGGCGGCAAGCATAGCAGGCACGCGAGTCGCCGTTGTGTGCTGCGATCAACAAGCGAGCTGCCGAGCCTCATCGCGGGAATGGCCGATCTTCAGCTAAACTCGCACTAACTCGTAGACAGATTCTTCATTGAGCAATCGCACGCGATCGACCAGAGTCAGTCTTGATTTCTCTTCAGCAAATACAATCTTTGTCGTTGTTTCGCCGCTTTCCTGGAGCGACCGAACAAAAACGTGCAGGTGGTCCATGTCGACCGCGATAACGTCCAGGCTTAGCAGACCATCGCCGGCGATCACCGATATAGCCAGCACCTCGGGACGTTTCAGCAGCGATTGCTTCAGGGAGCTTGCGATACGAATAGGTACAGACAACTCAACGACGGCCCTGACGCCAAAACCGATCAATTGGTAATTGAGGACGTCGGCGGAATCACTTAAAACCTTCATGCGTTTGAGCGTGGTGATCCGCCTCGACACCGCAGTGCGGGACAGGTGAACAATAGTTGCAATTTCAACTGTTGTTAGGCGCGTGTTTGTTGCAAGTGCAGACAGAATTGCGACATCGTACCTGTCCAGGTCTGCACGTTTTTGTTTTGCACTCACAGCTCTCCCCCAGCGCTTTTATGCAACTGCATAAAGATGTGACTCAACTGGTCCGGGCTTGGTTCAATTCGTATAAGCGTTTTTTTTTCATCGTTTCAATGATTCCGCACGATACGCACGTAGAGAGAAACTCAAACGCACGAATCGCAACAACGATTTGGCGAGACGAAGCGTCTTACTATTAGATACTTCAACCGGGCGAGGGGGCGTTATGCAAGGTGAGTTGAGGCAAGTTGCAGATCTGGCGTTGTTTGCCAAGATTGTACAGACGGGAGGGATTTCCCGCTGTGCTGCCGATCTCGGCATGGAGAGAACCACGATCAGCAGGCGACTCGGCACCCTCGAGCGAGCCCTTGGCGTCAAGCTGCTCGACAGAACCCCGAGGCATATCGCCGTGACCGAGGCCGGCCGGCGCTGCCTCGAACACTGCGAGCAGCTCCTCGAATTTGCGAAGAACGCGCAGTCGCTGGCTGTGATAGGCGAGATCGTAACCAACATGGCGCCAATCGTCGTTGGTGCGCCACCTGACATTATCGACCGATACCTGGAAACCAGTATCGAAGACTTCGAAATGCAGAACCCGGGCATGTGCATCGAGCGCCGGCCGGTTTCAATCTGGAATGAGAATTCCGTCGAGTCGGTCGACATCGGCGTCGCGTTGGCACCCGTGATCACCGATGTCGGATGGACGAACAATGTCGCTCGCGTGCGGCAATCGATATTCGCAAGTACCGATTACGCGTTACAGAGAGAGAGAGTATCGACGCCGTTCGACCTCGCAAAACTTGATTGCATAGTCGAGGAGGCTGACAGCGAGCGCCATTCCTGGCGATTCGAACGCAATAATAAAGTTACGACCGTGACTGTCAAGGCGAAGTATGTAGTGTCGAGCTTGCTCGAAGCTCGCGAGGCGACGCTGGCCGGACTCGGGATCAGTCGACTTCCGCAATACCTGTGTGAGCCTTATTTGCGAGCCGGCAAACTCGTGGACCTGATGCCGGACGCAGAGTCGACGGGCCGCGACGTAGTCGTGATCAGCCCGCGACAAACCCAGCAGAAAACGGGCGTAACGGCGCTTCGCATCCACCTGGAGTCGGCGTTCAACAACGAGACATTCTAGACTCGCGCGGGGACGGCTTCGTCCGATTCCGTTTGCGCGATTCGTTGTTGCTGTCTCGCAACAAGACGGATTTTCGCAACGTCGCAATAACGGAGTTGCGTTTATGCAGCTTTTGATTTGTCCCGCTTGCGGCTGACTGGTCGATCATCAAGCGAATATCCATTTCCGCTACGTGTATTTATTGAGTAGCGATCGTCTTGCGCTGCAATTTTTCAACGACTCAAAAACGCCGAGTTACTTTCGTCGCGTGACTTTTGATGGGTCATATTCACAACACTTCGCCCGACGTGCTCAGATGGCGCAACAGGTCGCATTGTTATGCGCGACCCCAAACACAGCTCAAAAGCGGGGAGATTTTTATGAGTAAACCAATTTGGTTATCCAGCCATTCCTGGATACTTGCGATCTGTATCGCGCTAGTCGTTCCCGATCGCGCTCTAGCACAGGCGCCGGAGAACGAAGTCGTACTAGAGGAAGTCGTGGTTACGGGTTCGCGCATTAAGCGCAGTGATACCTCGAGCATCAGTCCTATCTCGGTGCTTACCGAGCAGGACCTAGCTATTTCAGGCAACCTGACGTTGGAAAACTTTATTCAAGACATGCCGGCCGTGAATGGCGGTGACTTTGGAGCCGGTGTCAATAACGGTAATCCGGGTATCGCATCCGTGTCCTTGCGTGGACTGGGGCCTAATCGCACCTTGACACTGGTCAATGGCAAACGATTTGCGTCCGCATCCGTCAATGGATTCGTTGACCTCAATATGATCCCTACTGCGATTGTAGAAAGGATTGAGGTTTTACGTGACGGCGCATCGACCGTTTATGGCACTGATGCCGTCGCCGGTGTCGTCAATATCATTACAAAGAAGGATTTCGAAGGCGTAGATTTTCAGTTGGGTTATGACACTACCGACGAAAATGACGGCGACATATGGACTGGATCAGCTGTTCTAGGCAACTCTTTCGATAAGGGCAACTTCATTGTTGCTGCACAGGTCAGCAAGCGAGACGAAATCCGGCAGGGCGACAGAGGTTTCTCTGAATGCCCGCTCTTTGATGACGGGGTTCAGACGATCTGTGGCGGCAGCCCGACAACGACACCCGCACAATTTACGCCGCTAGGCCCTGATTCAGCCATAGGTGGACATGTCCTGGACGCGGACGGCGTTACGGTGCGGCCGTTTAATGCGGCAAGCGACGCATTCAACTTTGCTGCGCTTAGCTACCTGACAACACCACAGGATGTTTACAACGTTTACGCAGCCGGGAACTATGAGCTGTTCGAAGCCCCCGCGCTGGGCCCTGTGAATGCCAGCATGGAAATGAACTTTTCAAACCGCGAATCTGATCAATTGCTGGCTCCTGTAGGGACCTTTGGTGGCTGGATTACTTCGCAAGAGCATCCGGACAATCCCTTTGGCGATGCACTTTGCGCGAGCAATCCTTTGTGTACAGCACCGCAGGATGTAGCGACTTCCCGACGCTTGACAGAATCAGGGGGTCGTCGATTTACACAGGATGTGAACACATGGCGTATCGCAGCCGCACTTGATGGTGAGTTTCAAAACGGTTGGACATGGGACGTCAACTACACCCTTGCCAAATGGGAAGATAGCCAGCGGGATGAAGGCCGACCGAATCGTCCAAACATAGAAAATATGATGGATCCTACTTTATGTGCCGCTGCGACGAATGGTTGCCCAGGTGTCTATAATCCTTTCATCAGCGATAGCATGACAGAAGATCAGGTTGCCTATGGTTTTGTTGGAGTAAATACGAAAGAAGACTCTACGCTGAATGTGTGGCAGGTAAACTTCTCAGGTGATTTCGGTGAATTTCAAACGCCGGGTGGCCCAATTGGCTGGGCGTTCGGCTATGAGAACCGTCGCGAAAAAGCCTCATCCAATCCGGATGGTGGTGCTGCCATCGGCGCCATAGCCTTTACGCCTGGTAATGTCACGGGCGGAGATTATCAAGTTGATGAAGTTTACGGCGAGTTCATTCTGCCAATTCTCTCAGGCGCGCGATTTGCAGAAATTCTGACGCTTGAAGCATCGGGTCGCTGGACAGACGTCGACTACCTTGACGATTCCGACACCATATTCAAGGTTGCTTTGGAATGGGCCCCGATTGAAGACATCCGCTTGCGTAGCACCTACTCCGAAGGGTTCCGTGCACCGAATATCAGCGAGCTGTTCCTTGGTCAACAGCAATCGGCTGAATCCTACACCGATCCCTGCCGAAACTACGGCACGTCCGGCACGGATGCCAACACAGTTGCGAACTGCCAGGCTGACGGATTGGCCGCGGATTTCAACCTGGCAACTTTCCAGGCAACGACGCTGCAGGGGGGTAATCCAGATCTTGAGCCGGAGACCTCTGAAACACTGACTGTGGGCCTTGTCTTCACGCCGAGCTTTATTGAAGGCTTGAGCGTCTCAATCGACTACTTTGACATCGATATTGACGATGCGGTCGGCACTGCGCCCACTTCAGAAGTCATATCTGCCTGCTATGCAAGCGCCGGATTCTCTGACCCATTGTGTGCGTTGATTGTTGGACCTGCTTTCCCGGGTGTTGATGAAACGCCATCGCCGGCAGCACCGACTCGTCGAAACTCGAATCTGCAAATATCGGGTGTTCTGCAGACGAATGCCAACCTTGCTACCTATGAAACCAGCGGTATCGATTTCCAGGTAGACTATGGCTTTGAGACCGGTATCGGACTCATCGACCTGCGCCTCATCGGTACTTACCTCGACGATTACGATTACCTGCCATTTGCTGGCAGTGACCTAGTCGAACTCGCTGGTTTCTTCGGTGGAGATCCCGCCTTTGGTAACCCGGCTGCATTTGCTGAGTGGCGGACGAACTTCAGTGCCAATTTAACCCGTGACGACTGGGGCGCCAACATTACCGCCAGGTATATGGCTTCAACAGATGACAGAGATGCTGCTCCTGCGAATCTGGAAAACACAGCCGATTCGGTCACGTATTTTGATGTTCAGGGTTACTACGACTGGAATGAAATGAAGTTCACGCTTGGCGTTCGTAACCTGACCGATGAGGAGCCGCCATATGTCACCGCTTACGATGACATGAATACGCTCCAATTCAGCTACGACACTCAAGGTCGTTACATCTACGCAAGGGCCTCGGTTGGTTTCTAAGAGTGATGCCTTTTCGTAAGAAAACCTCCAGGGGAAACCCTGGAGGTTTTTTCGGCTGCATCCAATAATCACACTCTATAATGTCAAATGAAAAAACCACTATTTCCATTGTTGTTCTTGCTCGTTCAGCCTGCGCTCGCGGATGAACAAGCATTGACCAAATGCAGGCTGATCGAGGATATTGTGGAGCGTGTACTTTGTTATGACAAATTCGTAGATACACGTTTCCCGACAGAATCGAGTGATAGCGTAGAAACAAGCACGCCGCCTGAATTGGACGAATCCAGGGCGGTCCCGGACGCGCAGTTCCTTTTCGGCACGAACGATGCTGAGGCCAAACGAATCGTTGAGACAACACTTGCGATCGAGCAAATTGACCAGATCGAAGCCATCGTTACCGATGTCCGAAAATCCGCAGGCAGGAAGCTAACCGTGACCCTCGACAATGGACAAATCTGGCGACAGCTTGACAACGATCCCATCGGTATTGAAAGTGGCGAGACAGTAGTCATTCGTAAAGCCAGCCTTGGTTCATTCCTCATGGAGAAGAAGTCGGGCAGCCGCAATATTCGTGTGAAGCGCGCGAATTAGCGGAGACTTGACTCCAGTGCTTGTAATTTTCTCGTGTATCCGGAAATCAGTTGTGCATTCTCGGCAGTATCTCTTGCCTTCTTATAGTCTTTCGCTGCAAGCTCATATTCCTGCATCTGATAGTGAATGAGTCCCCGCAAGAAATAGAACTGATGCTCATCCCTTTTTCGTTTGATTGCCTTTGCCAGGTAGGCCATCGCATCCTCGAGCTCATTCTTTCGATAGGCAGTTTGTGCCTTAAAGTAATAGAAATAGGGATTACGATCTCTGTAATACGCCACACTCTTTGAGTAGTGCGCGGCTTCTTCCTCACGTCCCAACCGATGTAGTGCGCTTGCCAGGTTCACCAGTGCCGATTTATTGGAAGGCTGGATTTCAAGGGCTTGTTGATACGCCTGTGTTGCCATGTCGTAGTGTCCATCTCGTGAATACAGTACACCGAGGTTTACCCATAACCCGGCGATTGCAGGATCCGTTTCAATCCCTTTCTTGAGATATCGGAACGCTTTTCTTGAATCCCCCGCCCGCATGGACTCGACTGCCACATTGCTGTAATACAGCGCAATAGCATAGTTGTCGGTTACTTTTCTTGTGTCGTAATTACCGTTGTATTCGGCGGTATTGAAATCCACCACGTATTCGCCCACGTGACTGCTGTCTCTTCGAACTCCCTTAACCAGGACATTAATGTGATTGTTCAACAGGATTATTTCGCCATCCGCTCTGAAGCTGGGAGGGATGTCCACCATTTGGAATGTCAGATCCAGGTTTGCCTCGCGGGCGAGTGCCGCAAACAAGATTGAAAAGGAGAGGCAGTTTCCCTGGCGATTTTGAAAAGTCTCGATTGCGGTGTAGGTTAGGTTTGGATCGTACTCCAACGTCAAAAGTCCGTCCTCTATCATGCCGCGGATGAGCTTTCTTAGCCGTGAACGTGCCTGCGGATCGCCTTTCACCCTGGAGGCCACATAGTCGCGCATTTCGTCATTGGTCGCGAGGATTCGATCGGAGCTGATATCCGAAGTATCAATGTAGTCGCCAAACAGGACTTGCCCGGACAACAAATCATCGGTTGAGTCAGGGGCGTTGACGACAAGGCGTGTACAGGCAGCCAGCCAGATGCACACGAGTACTAATAGATGTGCGTACTTCATTGAGTAATAAGACCAACAGTCTGCAGTTACTATCCCTGGTTCTGGTCGTACGCCGGGATTGAGTAGACGATAATATTTGAACAATCGTGAACAGTTCGTTCCTCTCGTGCGTTATTGACGCACAACCCGTGCGTATTTGCTCGGAAGCTTGACTTGCGTGACATCTGCTGGACACTGAGATGAGCGACGATTTTCGGGGTGGCGCATTGCGACTTGGGCTCGAAATTACTCTGGCGGTGTTCCTGACGATGTATTCATCCACCGGCGCATACTGCCAGACGATGTATTCATTCGAGACTGCCGAAGACTTTTTCGCGCCCGCCGCCAATTGGCCCGCGTGGCAAGACACGCTGGACCGACATCAATCCGAACGTGAAGCAATTCTTCAGTGCCTGAGCAACGAGGAAGCATGCACGCGGCGGTTCAGAGGTCTTCGACATATCCTGCTGCAAGGCGCAGACCTCAGGCTCGAGCAACAGGTTCGCCTGGTAAATCGCTACATCAATGGGCAGCGCTACGAGGATGACCGCGTCAGCTCGTGGTCCGTCGCCGGCAACCAGTGGGAGACTCTGACCGAGTTTCTGCACAGTGGCGGCGACTGTGAGGATTTCGCGGTCGCGAAGTATTTTGTCCTGAGAGAGTTCGGCGTCGACGCTGAGGACATGCGCATAGTCATAGGGAAGGAACCGCAGCGTGCCACCCATCACGCGATGCTCGCAATCAGATTTGACGAAGGAGTTTGGCTGCTCGAAAACGATAACACGATACATCGAAACGGTTACCAGGATATTAGTAGATTCGTTTACGCGATCAACGAGCAGGGGATTTGGGACCACGAGAGAAAGGATTAGATAACAGAATAGGTGGTGAAGATGAAAAAACTATTATTATTGTGCGTTTGCAGCGGTATTTTTTCGGTGGCGGCCATGGCGGCGAACCCCTATGAAGAGTGGCTGACGATGCAGAGTCACCGCGGCACCGAGATCGAACTGATTCGCGTGGCAAGTGAGAAACCGCTGGTCGCGACAGAGGAGACGGATGCGGAAGTCGCGAGTATCCTGACGGAAGTCGAGGCACTCGAAGAAGAAATCAACGATCAGGAGAACGTCGAAGATTCTTCCTGATGCCGTATCCCAGCCGATACGATATAAAAGGCGGTCTTTGGGCCGCCTTTTTTTGTCGCACGATAATTGAACGCTGATATCATCCCGGCCTGATGTAAATCTTAGAGGCCGGAAAAATGTCTAACAAAATCCTCACCGCTTCACTGTTCTTGCTGGCGTTGTCGCAAGTTCTCGCCGCCGATGAAGAGCAGGAGAGCTGGGATGTTTCCTCAATACCTGGCGAAGCCCGCGAAGTGGGTATCGATACGCGCACAGGCTCCTGGATGAGCATCGACATCAGCCCGGACGGCCAGTCGATTGCATTCGACCTGCTGGGCGATATTTACGTGCTGCCGATCACCGGAGGCGAGGCCAAGGCAATAGACAGCGGTTTTTCGTGGTCCATGCAGCCGCGATTCTCACCCGACGGTTCGGAGGTCGCGTTTACAAGTGACGCGGGGGGAGGCGACAACATCTGGATCATGAAGGCCGATGGCAGCGACGCGCGGCAGTTGACCAAGGAGGATTTCCGGATGTTGAACAATCCTTACTGGTCGCCCGACGGAAATTACATCGCTGCCCGCAAGCACTTTACGACGACGCGTTCGCTCGGAACCGGCGAGATCTGGATCTACCATCGCAACGGGGGTGGCGGTGTTGTGGTCGTCGAGCGCCCCAATGAGGCACACCAGAAAGAACTTGGCGAACCCGCCTTCTCCCCTGACGGCCGGTACATTTACTACTCGCTGGATCAGACGCCGGGCGGCACGTTTACTTACGCCCAGGACTCGAACGGCGAGGTTTTTGCAATTCGACGGCACGATCTCGAAACTGGTGACAACGAGGTTTTCGTGACGGGCGCCGGCGGCGCCGTGCGGCCTGCGCCCTCGCCTGATGGCAGGTACCTCGCGTTCGTGCGCCGAATTCGTGGCGAGAGTGCGTTATTCCTGAAGGACCTGGTCAACGGCTCCGAGTACCCGATTGTCAAGGGTCTCGACAGGGACTTGCAGGAAGTCTGGGGTGTGCAAGGCGTGTATCCGAACATGGACTGGATGCCCGACTCGAAGAGTGTCGTGTTCTGGTCCGGAGGCGGCATCAGGCGAGTCGATATCGCGAGCCGGGAAGTCACCGAAATCCCGTTCCACGTCAAGGACACGCGCACGGTCTACGATGCGCCGCGCCCGAAGGTCGATGTCGCGCCTGCAAAGTTCGATACGACGATGGTAAGAAATGCCGAAGTGTCTCCCGATGGTTCAAAAGTCGTATTCGAGAGTGCGGGGCGGCTCTTTATAAAGGTACTCCCTGGTGGCCAGCCGCGGCGCCTGACGCGCGACGCA
>Ga0265309_10000126_pt1 | contig 26171 bp, 18 predicted proteins | sample Helome_FD_192492 | JGI IMG/M metagenome (GOLD analysis project Ga0265309, IMG submission 192492) | Marine sediment microbial communities from subtidal zone of North Sea - Hel_20160524 (Illumina Assembly) | ecosystem: Environmental > Aquatic > Marine > Subtidal zone > Sediment ...
AAGGAGAATTTGCTCAGCAAATGCCAATGGTCGCCGTTCGAGGGTCACGAGTTTTCCGCATCGATAGACACAACGATCGTCAATGGTGCAGTCGTCTATCGGGACGGCGGACTGACCGGGAATATCGCCGGACAGCGGCTCGAATTTGCACGGGCGCGATGAGGTCTGCCGAAGTGTTTACTTTCCCCCCGATCCCGCTATGCTAGCGCTCTTCAAGGGACACCGTTAGGTACCGGCAATAGGGACCACGCCGGTTCGACATCTGAATGAAACCAACAGATACCGAAAATCCCGATTACTACCATAAGGTCGTCGACTGCCAGTGGGGCTGTCCTGCCCACACGGATGTTCCGGAATACATCCGAATGATCGCGCAGGGGCAGTTCAGCGATGCGTACATGGAGAACCGCAAGTCCAACGTATTTCCAGGAATCCTGGGACGTGTCTGCGATCGGCCTTGCGAGCCTGCCTGCCGGCGCGGCCGCATCGAAGACAAGCCCGTCGCAATTTGCCGGCTGAAGCGGGTCGCGGCCGATCATCGCGATGACATTACAGATCGTTTACCCAAGCCGCCGGCAAGCACCAATGGCAAACACGTTGCGCTGATTGGCGCGGGCTGTGCGTCGTTGACGGTGGCGAACGACCTTCGCCCGCTTGGCTACGACGTGACGATTTTCGAGGCGCTGGATACGACGGGCGGCCTGATGCGAACCAACATCCCGCAATTTCGCCTGCCCCCGACGGTGCTCGACGAAGAAATCGGATACATCCTTGATATGGGGGTCGACCTCAAGCTCAATCATCCGATTGAAAGCCTCAGGGACTTACTCGACGAGAACTACGATGCGGTGTTTGTAGGAACGGGCGCGCCCCGAGGCAAGAACCTCGACATTCCGGGCCGCTACGATTCCGACCGTATTCATATCGGTATCGATTGGCTGGAGTCCGTCGCCTTTGAACACACCGATAGTATCGGAGAGCGTGTGCTGATTGTCGGCGTTGGCAACACGGCAATGGACTGCTGCCGGACATCCCTGCGCCTTGGCGCAAGCGACGTCAAGGTCATGGCGCGAAAACCCCGCGGGTTTTTCAAGGCATCGGCCTGGGAGTTGGAGGATGCCGAAGAAGAGAACGTCGAAATCCTGGTTAACCATTCACCGAAAGAGTTCGTGATCAAGAATGGCAATCTCGTCGGCATGAAGTTCGAGTTGATGGAATACAACGTCGACGAGAATGGTCGTATCGATCGTGGCCGAGTAACGGGTGAGAAAATCATACCGTGTGACGATGTCGTGCTGGCGATAGGTCAGGACAATGCCTTTCCGTGGATCGAGCGGGATCTTGGTATCGAGTTCGACCAGTGGGAGTGCCCGGTCGTGGATGAGACCACGATGATGTGCGGGCGCGACGGCGTCTTTTTTGGTGGTGACTCGGCATTCGGGCCGAAGAACATCATCTGGGCTGTCGAGCATGGCCACCAGGCTGCCATATCGATACACAAGTACTGTCACGGCGAAGACCTCGAAGACCGACTGCCAATGGGGCTGAATCTGGCGAGTCAGAAAATGGGCATGCACGAGTGGAGCTATTCCAACGATTACAACCCGGCTTCACGGCGGTTGATGCCTCATGTGGATCTCAAGCAGCGATTCAAGAAGCTCGACATCGAAGTCGAACTCGGATTTACAGCCGAGCAGGCAATAGAGGAAGTCGAGCGTTGCCTGAATTGCGACATGCAAACGGTCTTTACCGCGAGTCTTTGTATCGAGTGCGATGCCTGCATCGATATCTGCCCCGTGAATTGTCTGACGATCACGCAAAATGGCGAGGAGGAAGAGCTTCGCACAAGGCTGTCGGCACCGGCTGAGAACCTTGAGCAGACTTTGTACGTTTCCGACGACCTGCCGCACACTGGCAGGGTCATGGTTAAAGACGAGGATCTATGCGTCCATTGCAGTCTTTGTGCCGAGCGTTGCCCGACCGGCGCGTGGGATATGCAGAAATCGACAATCCTGGTGCCGTATGCGCTGGACGAGTCGCCGATTGACGAGCCCAAGACCGCTACGGCCGGTTCAGGCACCTGAGGGTTTCTTGTGGCCACTGTCAACGACGTCGTTATCAAGATCGCTACGGTCAACGGCACCGGATCCGCAAGCGCTAACGGCCTGCTGCGCAAGTCGATCTTTCGAATGGGCGTACCCGTCGTCGGCAAGAACTATTTCCCGTCCAACATCCAGGGCCTGCCGACCTGGTATGAAATCCGTGTGACCGGGGACGGTTACCAGGCACGCTCGAATCGTGTCGACGTCATGGTCGCAATGAATGCGCAGACCTACGCCAAAGACCTGGCCGATGTAGCGCCGGGTGGCTGGTTGATTTACGACTCGACCTGGCCACGCAGCAGCCTGCTGAATCGGGATGACATCACAATCATCGGCATACCGTTTTCGAGAATGTGCAACGAGCAATTTGACGGCGCCCGTGCGCGTATCCTGATGAAGAATATCGCTTATGTCGGGTCCGTCGCGGCGCTGCTCGATATCGATCTCGATATCATTACCGCCTTGCTCGAAGAGACGTTCGCCGAGAAGCAAAAGCTGGTGGCCTCCAACATGAAGGCGATACGCCTGGGCTACGATCATGTGATGGAGAATTTTCCCTGTCCGTTGCCAATGCGTGTCGAGAAGATGGGCGCGAGTAAAGGGCATATCGTCATAGACGGCAATACGGCCGCAGGACTCGGCTGCATGTATGCGGGGGCGACGGTGGGCGCCTGGTACCCGATCACGCCATCAACGTCGCTGATGGATGCCTTCCGTGATTTCTGCCTGCTATATCGACACGATCCTGAAACGGACAAACGCACTTACTGCATCATCCAGGCAGAAGATGAGTTGGCGGCGATTGGCATGGTACTGGGCGCAAACTGGATGGGCGCCCGGTCGTTTACGTCTACGAGTGGTCCTGGCATCTCGCTTATGAGCGAGTTCATCGGTTTTGCGTACTACGCCGAAATCCCGGCGGTCATATTCAATGTGCAGCGAACGGGCCCGTCGACGGGCATGCCGACGCGCACGCAGCAGTGCGACATCGTCAGCTGTGCGTATGCATCTCACGGCGACACGATGCACGTGCTGCTGTTTCCAGCCGATCCGGCAGAGTGTTTCACAATGGCAGTGAATGCTTTCGATTTGGCCGAACGCCTGCAGACACCCGTCATGGTGCTGTCGGATCTCGATATCGGCATGAACGACTGGATGGTACCGGAGCTTGAATGGGACGAGGACTATGTGCCGGATCGCGGCAAAGTATTGCGTGCCGAAGACCTCGAGAAAATGGAGAACTTCTACCGCTATCTCGATGTTGATGGCGACGGCATTCCGTATCGAACGCTGCCGGGCGTGCATCCGAAGGGCGCGTATTTTACACGCGGGTCGGGACACACGAAGTTGGGTGCCTATACCGAAAACTCGGATGACTACCAGGAGGTTGTTGATCGTTTGCTAGTGAAGTGGGAAACGACAAGGATAATGGTTCCCGAAGCCGAAATTCGTTACTCGACGTTCAACAAAGCGGCGATCTTGACCCTGGGCAGCGGCGATGGCGCCTGCAAAGAGGCGCTTGACCGTCTCGAGGCGCAGAACGTCGGACTCAATTATTGCCGGGTCAGGGCCTTCCCGTTTACCGATGCGGTACGCGATTTCATCAGCAAACACGATGTTATTTATGTCGTGGAACAGAATCGTGATGCCCAGCTGCGCACGTTACTGATCAACGATATTGATGCGGACCAGAATAAGCTGGTTTCCCTGTTGCACTACAACGGAATGCCGATCAATGCCGGGTTCGTCGTCGAAGCTGTGCTGGCAGAGATTGCCAAGGGGCGCGCGGCCTGACCGGGAGTATCGATCGTGACCTACATAGCGAAACCCAAAATTTCTCACCCCGGCTTGCCGAAAAACAAGCTCGGGCTGACGTTACGTGACTACGAAGGCACCGTATCGACGCTCTGTGCCGGATGCGGTCATGATTCGGTAACGGCAGCGCTCATTCAGGCGGTGTTCGAACTGGACGTTGAGCCGCACATGCTGGCGAAGATGAGTGGCATCGGGTGTTCGTCGAAAACACCGGCGTATTTCGTCAATCAGTCACACGGTTTCAATTCAGTCCATGGGCGGATGCCGTCGGTAACGACCGGCGCGAACGCGGCCAATCGTGACCTTATGTACATTGGCGTTTCGGGCGATGGTGATTCGTTGTCGATCGGTGTCGGCCAGTTTGTGCATGCAATCCGGCGCAACCTGAATATGTGCTACGTCATCGAAAACAACGGCGTTTATGGGCTGACCAAGGGCCAGTTTTCTGCGTCCGCCGATATCGGCAGTTTGCCGAAGAAAGGAATGCCTAATCAGCAGGAGCCTATTGATCCCGTAAGCACCGCGCTGAGTCTCGGCGCAACCTACATCGCTCGAAGCTTCTCCGGTGACAAGGAACAGCTGGTCCCGTTGCTGAAAGGTGCGATTCTGCACAGAGGCTTCTCGCTGGTCGACGTTATCAGCCCATGTGTCACATTCAATGATCACGAGGGATCGACCAAGAGTTACTCGCACACGCGGCAACATTACAACCATGTCGTCAACGTTGACTACATTCATCCGTCGGAGGAAATCAAGGCCTCGTATGCGGCAGGTGAGGCGATGCCGATCCACTTGCACGGTGGTGACTCGATTATTCTGCGAAAGGTTGACGGTGGCTACGATCCAACCAGCAGGGCGACAGCCTTCAAATACCTTCGTGAGCGCTTTAACGCCGGTGAGATAACGACGGGACTCTTGTATGTCAACGAGTTGCGCGACGAAATGCACGAACTCATGGGCAACACGGAGACGCCGCTCTGCCAGGTGCCGTTTGAGGCGCTGAATCCGGGAAAGGAAGAGCTGGCGAGGCTCCAGGCCCGGTACCGATAGAAAACAATCGGGGCCGACCCAATAACGAATTATTCCCCGATCGCGAGGCTGCCCTCATTGCAGCGTGGCAGGCACAGGGGCACTAGCACCGGAAACGCTTTCACCACGGCTATTTCTGGGGCCTGGGGCGACCCCGCCGGCGCAATTCTGCTGGCTTGTCTGCTGTCAAGGATCCGGGCAACTGCGATTCGGGCTGCTATAATCTCAATAAAAACAAAACCTTATTTCGTTGCATCCAATGGCGCCGCCGCGCGCATCTAAACAGTGAGCACAACTCAGATATCAAACTACGGAGCAACAAAGTGGAAAATATTGAATGGGTACCGATTTCGATGTTCGTCGGGTTGACGATTGCCATCTGCATATTCTTCTGGTTTCGTTACCGCGCGCGCAGCGAAATGCAGCAGACGTTTCGTATGGCACTGGACAAAGGCCAGGAACTGACGCCGGAAATAATCGACCGCCTGGGGCAACCCAAGCCGAGCAAGGACAAGGACATGCGCCTTGGCGTGATCTGGCTGGCTCTCGGCGTGTCGCTCGTGTTCTTCGGCTTCGGCATTCCCGATAACGAAGGCGAAGTGTCGCGCATCTTCATGGGCATTTCGGCATTCCCGTTTGCGATCGGTATTGCGTACGTGATTCTGTACAAATTCACCGACCGAGGCTAGGAACAGGAAACGCGACGTTGATCGGTGGCGACGACAAGGAGCTTGTTGCAAGGGTCGTGTCCAGCCAGGATACGGCGGCCTTCGGCGAGCTGGTCCGGCGCCACCAGTCGCAGGTTCGAAATTTTTTGCGAAAGCTGACCTGCGATGTTTCGGTCGCGGACGATCTGTCCCAGGATTGTTTTATGCATGCCTGGGACAAGATCCAGGGATTCTCGGGGCGCGGCTCTTTTATCGGCTGGCTGCTGAAGATTGCCTACACGACGTTCCTGCAGTCCAAACGGAAATCGAAACGTTATGCGGAAATCCTTGAAGAAGTTGGACATCAATCGGAGGTGGAATCTCGCACGTATGCGGTCCAGCCTGACGAGGTGACCGATCTGGATAAGCTGCTTGCCGTCCTGAGCGACGAAGAGCGTGGGATCATGGTTATGTCTTACGCCTGCGGCTTGTCACACAGAGAAATCAGCGAGGCGACGTCGATGCCGGTGGGCACAGTGAAATCTGTGATATTTCGTGGTAAAGAGAAGATCAGGACGAGTTTTGACATCAAAGATCATCAACATGGCTGAAAGAATCAAAGACGCAGAGGACCGGCTACTCGAATCGATGTTTGACTCGGCACCTATTGCTGATGATGGCTTCAGTGCAATGGTTGTCAAGAGAGTCCGGCGGCGATTGTGGTTGCGGCGGTTGACGCTGCCCATCGCCGCGATAGTCGGCGGCGCGATAGCGATCAAGCCACTGACCGGACTTGTGGCAGCCCTGGCCAGCTTGTCATCAATGGTGCCAAAAGAAATCGTCAGTGCAACGACGGCACTTATTCCACAGGCACAGATCATTGTTCTTGGTGCAATGTTACTGGTGGCCTGCATGCTTGGAGTGCGTGCAATCGAGGATTAGCTTTTTCGTTGTCATCGCGTGGTCGCTCGGTTACATTCGGGCTATGACTCTTCGCGATCAAGTGGAAGCCCTACTGCCCAACTGGGAACGCTGGTATCCGAGCTTGTTCGATGCGGCCAGTGACCTGGGGATAATCAAGCCTGAGGTCTGCGATCCAAACTCATTACTCTTGACGCGCAGGCATGCGAAGGTCAGGCAGCGTGCTGAAGACGCTCACCGCGAAAAGTGGGGCGGAAAACCACAGGACTAATTCATGCAATTCGATCTTGAATCGGTGAGGTCGCAGTTTCCGGCGCTCTCGATAACGGACAACGGTGTCCGGCGTATTTATCTCGACAATCCGGCGGGCACACAGGTGCCGAAGAGCGTTGCCGACGCGATGTCGGATTGCCTCCTGCACAAGAATGCGAACCTCGGTGGTTATTTCGCATCTTCGGCTGATGCAGACCAGGTCGTCGACAGCGCGCGCGCGGCAATGGCCGATTTTCTTAACGCGCCATCGCCCGACGAAGTCATCTTCGGGCAGAACATGACGACGATTACGCTTCACCTGGCGCGCTCGATCGGCCGACTGTTCAGGCCTGGCGACGAAATCATATTGTCGCGAATGGATCATGATGCCAATGTCTGGCCCTGGGTCCTGCTGGCCCGTGACCTGGAGCTCGAGGTCAGGTGGCTACCCTTCGATTCCGAGACCTTCGAATTCGATCTTGACGTACTGGACGAATTGCTGACGGACAGGACTCGTCTCGTCTGCGTTTGCGGTGCGAGTAACCTGACGGGCACAATCAACGACGTTGCGGCGATATGTTCGAAAGTGCGTGATGCCGGGGCGATATCCTATATCGATGCTGTGCAGTCGGCGCCGCATATTGCCACCGACGTGCAGCAATTGGGCTGCGACTTTCTTGTTTGCTCGGCGTACAAGTTCTTCGGCCCCCACCAGGGGATCCTCTGGGGCCGTCAAGAAGTGTTCGAACAACTCGAACCCTACAAAGTTCGCCCAGCGCCCGATGTAATTCCCTGGTGCTTCGAAACAGGAACGCAAAGCCACGAAGGGTGTGCAGGCATTGCAGCGACGATCGACTATTTTGCATGGATCGGAGAGAACATGGCGGGCGACCACATCGGACGCTGGTCGGGATTTTCAGGCCGCCGCCAGGCCGTGCATGCGGCACTGGATCTGCTGTTCGACTACGAGAAATTGCTGGCCGAACGCCTGATCGGGGGCCTTCAGGCTATCGACGGCGTAACGGTGCAGGGCATCACATCGAATGATGCCATGGAACGTCGTGTACCCACCGTTTCGTTCACGCACACCTCCAACGCGTCGGCAACGATTGCGAAAGCGCTCGCCGAACAGAACATCTTCGTCTGGAGTGGGCACAACTACGCTGTCGAGGCCGCGAAGACTCTGGGAATCTACGAGACGGGTGGCGCCGTTCGCATCGGACCGGTGCACTACAACAGCCTTGCAGAGATCGACGAAGTTCTCGACGCGCTGGAGTGCATCACCGCGGCATAAATCACGTCGACGACAGCCGCTCTCTGCCTTTCCCCCTTGCGAAACAAAGAAAGCCGCAGTCATGCGGCTTTCCGTGAGATTTTATATCTGGGAAGAAGGGTCAGCGATGCGAGCAGTGGCGCCTCATCGTTCGTATCAGTCCCGTCGGTTTTCCAGATACCTTTGTTATCCCACTAGACATGAATCACCTCCTTCGATTTGTTGGCCCACGGCCAGTATGTCTCGTAAGTCAATAAAATCCAAGGAAAAAAATTAGGCAAAGAATCGACTTCAATTTACGGTAATTAGTGGGTTATCATTATCGGCCGCCCCCGGCAATGCGATAAACGCTATTCGCAATGCCGTGTATACTTCAATGCTTGACTGCGTTGCGGGTACCGCAGCTACATAACAAAACCTAAAAGTGAGAACGTAAATGGCAATCGCAGATCTCAAGAATGTATTGAAAATCTTCGGCGGCTCTGACGTGAGTGCAGACCAGGAAAGCAATTTGTTCAAGGAAGTGTTGCTGATGACGCTTGCGAGAGCTGCTGATGCCGACATCAACATACAAGCGGTCGAAGTCGACCGAATCCGAGAGATTCTCAAGAATCACACCGGCGATGATTTTTCGACAGCGGACATTCGCGTCGCAGCCCGTACCGATCTTTATGCGGAAGCAACGCTGGTCAAGTATTTGAGTTCCGTCTACAAGAAGATGTCGGAGAACCATCGTGCGCAAACAATCCAGGCTCTGGCTGACGTGTTCCGGAGCGACAGCACGGTGAGCGTGCTCGAGGTGGATTTCTTTGACAATGTTGCGGCGGCGCTGCACGTTAAACCGTCGCAGGTCGCAGGTCTGGTGGCGGGTGATGTCGACTGACGCTTCGCGGAATAACGACTAATGAAAAGGCGGGCGTTGGCCCGCCTTTTTTGTGACCGGGGCAAAGACGTCAGGTCTCGGAGATGGTCTTTTCCTTACGCGCAATCAGACCGCTCAGTCTTTCGACGCGCGACTCCAGCTGCAGCTTCTCTTTTTCGGCGGCTTCTTTTGCCTGATCGCTCGGCGGTTTCGCGATAATCTCGTCGCAGATGCGCAGCCGCGCTTCTGTTTCCTCAAGTGTTTCCTTGAGCTTCGCGACCGATTCCGCCTTCGCCGCCTTATCGAATACGATCGAATCGAGTGACGTCGTGCCACCGATTGCCGCGTCTTCGTCTGACACCGGCGCGATAAACGATTTGTTCTTCGCCAGCGCACGAGTATTCATGAAGGACGGAGAAACAATTTCGATACCTTCCCCGTGCAACGCATCCATGGTTCGCGCGCGCAACTCGCGACGACTGTCGATGAGGCGTTTGACGTCTTTGAGTAACGCCGAAACCTGGTAAGTCACCGAGTAGTCACCGAGACTGCGGATCTGAACATAGGGGCTTTCGAGACCCGTGTCCTCCGCAGCTTTGACGAGCAGAGTTTCCACGATTTGTCGCGGAACGTCGTAGCCCAACGAGACTTCCACCGACAGCAGCGTGCCGGACGTTCGCATTACCCGAACCGGGTGGGTCACGAGATAGAGATTCGGCAGCGTTGTCAGATCCCTCTCTTCAGTCTGTATTTCGGTGTGCAGCAGGTCCATCTCGGAAATTCGACCGAAGTAGTCACCTACCGTAACGTAATTGCCGGGTCGACAGTTGCCGATAGCCTTGAGCATCAGGCCAGCCATGATGTTGCCAACCAGGGTTGTCGATGACAGGGCAATTGTGGCGCTGAAAATGAGGCCGTAAAGACGCAACAATTGGCCACGCATCGTATCGCCAAGAGGCATCAACAGGATGAGCAGCAGAACAGCAGTCAAAGCGCCGGCAATCTGGATGACCTGTTGGCGAAACTTCAGGTGTGGGCGATCTGCGAAATAACGGCTGAGGCGCTTGTTCGCGTAGTAAAAACCGCCGCCAAGCAGTAATGCGATGACGAGGATCTGCACGAAAAGAACAATGGTTTGCATTTTGCCTGTCCAATTGTCGGGGCCCGGGATGGGCGATGCTAGCTTGCTTCAATGATCTCATTGCTACGGTAAACTACAAACAGGCCGGATGCGACAATGATGAGCGCGCCGATGACGACCCAGCGATCTGGCACTTCATCCCAGAACAGGTAGGCGGCAATTGCTCCGCCGATGAGCGCCGTGTATTCGAGCGGCGCCAGCAGAGGAGGTGGAGCAGCCCGGTATCCATTCACGAGTCCGATCCAGGCGAGTACCGAGCTGGCGCCGGCGCCGAGCAGCAACACCCAACCGATCACGTCTGGCTGCAACCAGCTGTCGCTGTCCAGGAGTCCGAATGACACAATCATCGGGCCGACGACAACGTAGAAAGACAGTGACAGTGTCGACTCGGTCGCTGAGAGCTTCCGCGCCGTGATGGCCTGGCAGGCATAGCAGAAAGCGGCGATCAGAACGGCGATTGCGGCGAGCGACACTTCACCGCTACCTGGTCTCAGTATCACGAGTACGCCCGCGAACCCCATCGTGACGGCTCCCCAACGTCGCCAGCCGACGGGCTCCTTCAGGAATACGGCCGACAACGCCGTTACCATCAACGGCGCCGTGTAGCCGAGTGTGAATGCATTGACCAGGGGCATTTGCGACAGGCCATAAAAGAAGCCAAACATCGCACCGACCGCAAGGACCGTCCTCAAACCGTGCCACCGAATGTTGCCGCTACGAAGCGAATTTATTCCGCCGAACCTGGGAGCGATCGCCAGCAGTATCGCGATTGCAATCAGGCTGCGTACCAGAATGAATTGCTGTAAAGAGTAGGTGCGCAGCAGCTCCTTCGCGCACAAGTCAAGCAACAGCCCGCCGCCGATGCCGAGCATTAGCCAGCTAACGGCTTTGCCCACGTGATCGTGTTGAGAAGCCTGAATCATGAGTGAACAAAACAGCCGTTACTTAAACGCAAGCTGAACATGGTCGCACGGACCTGTGCAGAAGCCCACAGGTTCAGCGTCGATTCAGTGACACAGGCATCTAATGTAGCTGTAAGCCATCCAAAGGACACGGACATGAACTACTTCAAACGACCAGCCTTTTCATTCGTCGCGCTGCCACTGGCGCTTGTGTTGCTCGCCGCATCGACTCCGTCTGCAATGGCATCGGAGAACGAGGCCCGCATCAGTATCACAAAACAGGGTCTCGTCAGCCAGCGCGGGGCGATGTCAGAAAAAGAACCATCACACGATGAGTTCGCGGCGTTGTCATTGTCAGGTGACCGCAGCAAGACGGCGCGTGCAAAAAGCCAACAGAAGACTTCGGGCAATGAGGTACAAGCGCCGAACACGGACTTCTGGTTCTACACGGCCGACGTCGAGTTGTTCAATGACAGGGATCGCGACGGCTACTACTCCGGTATCGATCTTTTGTTCGACGCGGACACCTACTACGATGTCGCTGATGTGTTTGCCGTCATTTACTTGAGCTACGAGTACGGTCCCTGGAACGAGTATGCCGAGACCGAAACGTTTACCATTTTCGGCGCCTCAGCCGATGACGAATACATCGTGGAAACGGATCTAATCGAGGGATACCCGACGGGGAACTACGATATTCTAATCGAGCTGTACGACGCTTACGACAATTCGTTTGTTGCGAGCTTCGGTCCGGAAGATACCTCCGAGCTGGCCATTCTCCCACTAGAGGATGACGCACGAGATGCTCCCCAGGGGACCACGACCCAGGTCGTAGTGAACTCCGGTGGCGGTGGATCGTTGAGCTGGTTCCTGCTGCTGGGTCTTGCTGTCGCGTTGGCCCGAAGAGGTCAGGTCGCCGCAGGAGTCTGACGGATCTCATGCGCACGGCGTGCCGTGCGCATGACTTTTCGGCCCCAGGCAGCGAGGCTGTCGAAGTAAACATACAGCGCCGGCACTACGAGCAGTGACACAACCGTCGAGAACGCCAGTCCGCCGATGATGGCCCTGGCCATCGGATAGTAAGGCGGACCGTCGCCGCCAACCTGTGTCGTTCCCATTGCGAGCGGGGTCAGGCCGACGATAGTCGTCGCAACCGTCATCAGGATTGGTCGCAAGCGGTCACGACCGGCGGTCACAATGGCTCTATCGCGCGGCATTCCCTCCTGGCGCAGGTTGTTGACATGATCCACGAGAACAATGCCGTTGTTAACGACGACTCCAATCAAGATCATGATGCCGATCATTGCCATGAAGGAAAATGTCGTACCCGTTGCGGCGAAAAACAAAAAGACGCCGAAGATTGAGAAAACGATTGAGCCGAGAATAATCGAAAACGGCAACAGCATTGATTCGAACAATGCCGCCATGACCAGGAAGATACAGGCAACGCCCAGCACGATGTTCGTAACCATCATATCCGCCGTTTCATCCTGGCGCTGAAAACCACGGCCCTCTTTCCAGCTGTAGCCCGGTGGCAACTCGATTTGTTCCATCAGGCTTTTCACACGCGGCCTCACGTCGTCCGCTGTAACGTCTTCCTCGAAATTTGCGGACAGTATGACGGCAGTCTGGCGATCCGTGCGGCGAATTGTATCCGGCGAGTTGCTGATGTGGAGTGACGCTACGCTGCCGAGTGAGATTCTCTGGCCGTCGGGTGAATAAAGCGGAAGATCGGCCAGCTGCTCGACACTCTGTTTGTCATCATCGCGAAATGCGACCCGAACTTCGATCTCCCCGGACTCGCCACGAAATTCGCGCAGATTTTCGCCACGCATCGCAATGCTCACTGACTGGGCGATGGTATCGGCTGTCAGCCCGACCGCGGCGGCCCGCGTCCTGTCGACCGTGACGCGAACCTCCTTATCCCCGGCCTCGGCATCGCTGCGTACATCTTTCAGTCCTTCAACGCTATCCAGTGCACGCACCACGTCTGCGCTAATCTGGTTCAGTCTCTCGGTCGAGTCGCCACTGATCTGCAGTGTGAAGCCTTCACCACCGCCTTGTTGATCGAACTGAAAACTCGGTTTGCCAATCGCAATCGATGGCAGGTCTTTTTCTATGTGCTCGATGACCTCTTTGGTCGACAGGGTGGCATCTTCGTCATCGGTTAGCAGTATGGTTGACTCGGCCCGTCCCTCGTCGAAGTAGCTGTAGATCGAGCGGATGTTGAACTCTTCCTGCCGCGAATACAGGTATTCTTCAATCGTATCGACAGTGGACTCGATGCGCTCGAGCGAGTGTTGACCCTCAATGTGATAAGGCATGAACAGGCGTCGCCCGACATCCTGCGGGAACATGTCAAATTTGACGACTTGCAGCGCCATCGGCAGCACACCGACGACACAGATCAGAAAAATACCCAGTGCCGTCCACCAGCGATGGTTGAGAATCCACTCAAGACCGCCGACATATTTGTCGGTCAGGCGCAAGATCCAGGCGCCCGTTTTCGGTGGCGGCGGTACCGCAACGCGCGCGGCCAGCATCGGTACAAGCGTCTGCGCAATCAGGAGCGAGGCAATTAGCGCGACGATAATGGTGATTGCAACGTGTGTCAGAAATATCGTGATATCAATCTGGGCGCCGAAGATAATGGGTGCAAAAACAATGATTGTCGTTGCGGTACCGGCAATGACGGCCAGGCCGACCTCATTGACGCCGTCGATCGTAGATTTGAACGGTTCGCCGGGTTTCTCCGCGCGATGTCGAAAAATACTTTCCGTGATGACGACAGCGTTATCGACAAGCATGCCGACGGCGAGCATTAGTCCCATCATCGAGAGAATATTCAACGAGAGTCCCGCAAAATACAGGGCTCCGAGAGTAATCATCAGCGAGAATGGCACTGACGCAGTGACGATCAGGGTTGTTGTCACCTGTCGCAGGAACAGGTACAGGACGATGAGAGCAAGCAGTCCACCGAGTGCGCCAGCGGTCAGAAGGTCGGTGAGTGACTCGCGTACACTGTCCCCCTGATTTTCCAGAGAAAAGATCTTGATGCCCTGCATTTGAGGCAATTCGCCGATCTTCTCGACTTCGGCGATGACCCGGTCGGTTACATCAACGAGATTTGAGCCCGTCGTCTTATTGATTGCGACACCGATTGCATAATTTCGGTCAAGATGACGACCGTAATTCCGGTCCGGGACGCGTAATTCGACATCAGCAATGTCGGCAAGGCGCAGCCCGGACGAATTGATGGTGAGATTGCGAATCTGCTCAATGGACGTAAATTCCCCGCTGGGCCGGACACTGAAGCGCTGACCACCCGCGGTAATCTTGCCGGCGCTGACGGCAAAATTGCTGCTAAGAAGCAAATCCCGGAGCCCAACGACATCGACACCGTGCGCAGCGAGCAGGTCCGGATTCATCAGTATGCGGACTTCACGGGGATCCACGCCGTATAAGTCGACCCGTGATACACCGTCTATTCGTTCCAGGCGCCGTTTCAGCAAGCGATCGAGCAGGTCGTAGCTGTCGGACAGATCGCGGTCACTCGAAATTCTGAGCTGCAGGACCGGCTGATCGCCCAGCGAACCCGTGAACACGAAAATCCGTCGAACATCGTCTGGCAGCAGGTGGCGAATCCCATCCACCTTCGCCCGGGCCTCGATGCCTTTGGCACCCATGCTCTGGTCCCAGCCGAACTGCAGGAAGATCTCTGCCTGCCCCTCCCTGGAGCTCGAGAACATTTGCTCGACGCCGGACAATGTGGCCAAAGCCTCTTCGACCGGGCGAGTAATCAGTCGTTCGACTTCCTCGGGCGTCGATCCCGGGTACGGGACCTGAATAAAGATCCCTGGAAATTCGATATCGGGAAACTTCTCCAGTGGCAATAGCCGGGAGGCAATAATGCCAACTAACGCCAGGGCGACGAATGCCACGACGGTCGTTACCGGGCGACGCAGCGCGACCTCGGTGTGCTTCATGGTGTTGCCTGGACGCTGGCGGCGTCCACGGTTGTTGCAGGCCATCGCTTCCGATCCATTAGCGAGTACACAACCGGTATGACGAGCAAAGTCAGCAGCGTTGATACGATCAACCCGCCAATTACCGTAATGGCCATTGGTGTTCGTACTTCCGATCCTTCGCCGAAGCCCATGGCCATTGGCAGAAGTCCGAGTGCCGTTGTCAGTGATGTCATCAGGATTGGCCGCAATCTTGCGATACCGGCTTCAACGATCGCGTCATATCGATCCTTGCCCTGGGCGCGCAACTGGTTGATGAGGTCGACCAGCACGATGGCGTTGTTGACGACGATACCGGCAAGCATGATCACACCAATAAACGCGACGATGTTGACAGTCGTGCCGGTAATAAAAAGTGCGAGTACGGCCCCCACCAGCGCAAGCGGGATCGTGAACAGTATGACGAAGGGATGAATCAGGGACTCGAACTGCGAAGCCATCACGAGGTACACCAGGAATACGGCAAGCGCCAATGCGAATTGCATGGATTCGAACGAGGCTTCCATCTCTTCGCTCTGCCCGGACACCAGTGCTGTGATTCCGTTTGGCATCGGGATACGGCTGACGATATCACCGGCCTCGAGGGCGGCGGCACCGAGGTCACCGTAGGCAACGTTCGCTGTGATTATCGCAACGCGCTCCTGCGCGATACGACGAATCTCGGATGGTCCCTGCGACACCGACACCAGCGCAACCGCATCGAGCGTAACGGGCCGGTCGGAGGTTGGATTCACGATCAAGCTGCGAATTTCATCGATGCTGGATTGATGCGTGTCAACGCTTCGAACCAGCACGTCGATCTTCTTGTCACGCCAGGTGTATCGTGTCGCCAGTTCTCCGCGGACGTTGGCAACAACCCGGTTTGCAATATCACGAACGGACAGGCCCAGTTTGGCCGCGCGTTCCTGATCGAAGACGATCTGGATTTCCGGATTACCGCGCTCAACGGTGGTCTTGATGTCGGAAAAGCGAGTCGACGCCGACATCGCATCAAGTACCCTCTGACTGACACGGGCAAGGCCGTCCAGGTCATAACCGGAAATTTCGATCTGTAATGGGCTCGAGAACGACAACAAAGACGGGCGGCTGAAATCATATTGCACGCCGGGTAGATGGGCGAGCTCCGCACGCATTGCATCCATGGCCTGGTTTTCGGCCTGCCGGCCAGAGCCGGGTTGCAGCGCGATGCTCAAGGTACCGGTGTTGTCGCCGGCATCGACCGGATTCGCATCAAGACGGTTACCGGTTCCCGCGACCGAGTAGTTGAGCGCGACCGCGTCAATTTCGGCCGCTGCTCGCTGGGTCGCCTGGATCGCCTGATCGGTCTGTGTCAACGGCGCACCTGGCGGGAGCCGCAGGTCAACGTTAAATTCGCCCTGCGAAAACTGTGGTATCAGCTCGGTGCCGAGCCTCGGTACCAGCGACATCGTTGCAATAAAGATGACAGTGGCGGCCGCCACCACGATACCACGGTGGGACAATGACCAGCGCAACAGGCCCGGATAGACGGCGGCGGCCGAAGCGTACACACGCTGCATGATCCAGGTTGGTACCCACAGCAACAACCAGAATAACTTTCGAATACCGAAGAACACAGCAGCAAACACGCGTACGACGAAGGCCACCGAGCGCGTAAACCAGCCAGCTGGCTTGCCATCACCACCATCGTCGTAACGGCTACGGGCGCCCAATGAGGCGAGCATAGGAATGAGCGTCAGCGCAACGATCAGCGAGAAGACCAGCGCGAACGTCACGGTCAACGCCTGATCGCGGAAGAGCTGCCCTGCAATACCGCTGATGAAAACCATCGGAAAAAACACGGCGATGGTCGTCAGTGTTGCGGCAACAACAGCTCCACTCACTTCAGCCGTGCCGTTTTGGGCGGCTTCCAGGATGCCCTGACCCTGTTCCTTCTTCCTGACGATATTCTCGAGAACCACGATCGAGTTATCGACGAGCATGCCGACTGCGAGAGCAATACCACCTAGTGACATGATATTGAGCGATATGTCATTGGTGTACATCAACAGGAATGTGCCGATAACCGAGACAGGGATCGCAACACCAACAATGGTCGTTGCCCGCGAGTCACGAAGAAAGCCGTAGAGTACGAGGATTGCGATTACGCCACCGAGGATTGCGGCTACTCTTACGTCGTTCACTGCCGACGAGATAAACGTCGACTGGTCGTGAATTTTGACGAGTTCGATGTTCTCGGGAAGTGATTCTCGAATTCGTTCGATCCGTTGGTCGATTCGTCGGGCCACCTGGACCGTATTGGCATCACCTTCTTTGTAGATCGCGAGCTCCACCGATTCACGGCCCTTGACCCGCGTGATTGCCTCGCGCTCCTTGAAGCCACGCTCAACGGTAGCGACGTCACGAAGATAGACCGGGCGCTCGGCTACATTCGCAATAATGGCCGTACGAAACTCGTCGACACTCTGAAACTCATTGAGTGTTCGAACCAGAAAGCGTTGGTTACCTTCCTCCAGGCGACCGCCCGACAAATTGACGTTCTCGGCCCGAATGCGGGCGGCGACCTCTTCGATATTGATACCAAGTTGCGACAATTTTTGTTGGTCGACCCGAATCTGGATTTCATCTTCCAGACCGCCGCTGACTTTGACGGCCGCCGTGCCTTCCTCGGCCTCAAGATCTGTCTTTACCCTGTCTTCGGCCAGCCGGCGGATGGACTTGAGACGCGCCTCGGGTGATTCGCCCTCTCTGCCCGCGTCATCCTTGAATAAAAGGCCCAGTCGTACAATCGGTTCCGAGGATGGGTCAAATCGCAACAGCAAGGGCCGCTCGGCTTCCAGCGGCAAGAACAGGACGTCGAGTTTCTCTCGAATATCGACGCCAGCGATATCCATGTCAGTGCCCCACAGAAATTCTATCGTGACATCTGATTGCCCGGACCTCGATACAGAGCGAACAAGACGGACATTGCGAACGACGCCCACGGCTTCTTCTATTGGCTTGGTCAGGAGATTTTCGATTTCGACGGGTGCGGCGCCAGTCAGTTCGGTTCGCACCGTCATCGTCGGGTAGGAAATATCTGGAAGGAGATTGAGCTTCAATCGTGACAGAGAAACCATGCCAAACAGGACGATGGCAACCATCAGCATGACAACGGTGACGCGTCGCTCCGTCGCGAGCTCAATCAGACGGCGCATCAATTGTTACCTTCGGCAACGACGGCCTCTTCGGTGGATTCGCTGGGTACTGGATCCTCCTCGGCATTGATGACCGTTACACTGGCGTCGGGCTTCAAACCCACCTGGCCCACGGTAATGACGTAGTCCTCGTCATCGAGGCCCTCCGTGATTTCAATCAGTCCGTTGCCACTGAAGCCTGTTTGCACCGGTCTGCGGATCGCCTTATCGTTTTCAACAACGAAAACGCTGGTAGTGCCCATTTCCTCGACGATCGCACTGCGCGGAATCTGCAGAGCGTTTTCATGTCGATCGTAGACGATGCTCATGCGGGCGAACATGCCAGGCTTGATTCGCCGCTCTTCGTCGAGTATTTCGATGGTAACCTTGAACGTGCCGGTTGCCGGATCAACGATCGGACTCACACGCGTAACGTCGGCGTATACGGGAGCACCGGCAAGCGCGTCAATATCGATTCTGACAGGCTGGCCGGCTGCTATTTGTCGATACTCTCGCTCCGGGATATGTAAATAGGCGACGAGCGGCTCGAAACCCGTCACCCGGAAAATCGGATCGCCGACACTGATCGTGTTTCCCAGCTTGATATAGCGGTCGGACACGACGCCGGCGATCGGTGCCCGGATCTGCGTATAGTCCAGCTCGAGGCTGGCCAGGTTATAGGAGGCCTGCAAGGCCTCCAGCTCATATTGAATCTTCTCGAAGTCGCCCTCGCTGATCAGGGCTTTATCCTTCAGGTCCTTGTTGCGCTGGAAATCGCGCTGCAGCTTGCGCAGCCTGGCTCGAGACTCGTTGAGTTCCAGCCGCAGGCGATCGCCGTCGAGCCGGGCCAGTATCTGGCCACTTTCCACGTCGTCACCCTCTTCGACCAGGATTTCCCTGACTTCGCCCTCGACTTTCGCGATAACGTCCGCTTGGGCAAACGCTTCGATGGGTGCTGTGCCGGAGTACACGGCATAGACGTCTCCTCGGGTGGGGAGATTCGTCTCTACCGGTATTGGTGGCGTCTCTTCCGCGTCTTTCTTATCCGCGGATTTGCCACCTTTCTCGCAAGCGCTCAGCAACAAGACGCAGGCAACAACGGCTACGCTGTTACGGTAGAGTTTCATTGATTCCTCCCCTATGTCACCACAGCGCGCTACGTGCTGTCACCTGCCGATCGGGTGGTGCTAGCCGCTGAAGCTTTCCGGACGCGTGTTACTCGCGAGAACCTTACTGCCGTCACGCAGGCCAGTCTGCCCGATAACCACGACTTCTTCGTCTTCGGTAAGGCCGCCAAGAACTTCGATCTTGCCGTCCGTTTCAATGCCTGTTTCGATGATGCGCCTCACAACTTCACCATTACTCACCACGTAAACGCTCGCCTGTTCGTCATCGTTGAGCAAAGCGATCGACGGAACCAGCAGCGCATTCGCGTGTTTTTCGTAGGCGATCGTAAAATTGCCAAACATGCCAGGCGCTAACTCGCCGCTTTCATTTTCGATCACTACCGTTGCGCGAAAGGTCCCGTCGCGTGTATCGATGGTTGGGCTGATGCGAACAATCGATGCGGGGAATTCCACACCCGGCATCGATGCGACCTGCAGCGTGGCCGCATGGCCGGCCTGGAACTTCGGCAATTGGGTTTGCGGAATTTGCAGGTAGGCAACGAGCTCCGTCGTCTGCGTGATTCGAAACGCGACATCACCGGCGTCGACGTTTTGACCCGGCTTGATTTCGCGCGCAGAGACGACACCGGCTATCGTTGCTCGAATATTCGAATAATCGTAATTCAGCCGTTTTAGTTCGTAGGTCGCCTCGAGCGCCGCGAGATCGTACTTGAGGCCCTCGAACATCGATGCACTGATAAGGCCGCGCTCGTGCAGGTCCTTGTTGCGTTCGTACGTTCTGCTCGCATTCTGCAAATTGGCTTTGGCGGCCAGCATCTCAAGGCGAAGGCGCTCGCCGTCAAGACGGGCGAGTGTCTGGCCTGCTTCAACGATGTCGCCTTCTTCAACCAGCAATTCCACCAGTTCGCCGGAAGTACGTGCGATCACCGGGGCATCGGCGTCCGAACTCAAGGCGGCTGTCGTCTCGTAGGTGGCGTAAATGTCAGAACGATAGGGATACGCAACCTCAACGGGCACAGGGGTTGCCGCCTGAATCGCGTCCTGGTCAGCAACGCTGGCTTCGCCAACGCCGCAACCCGCGAGCACTGCCATTCCGGCAATGGCGAGTGTGGCAATGATCGGTGTCGTCGTCTTCATCTTCTTCTGACCGTCGAATTTAGTGTTGTAGTGAAGTATAACACTAGCTCGGTATAACGCAACCCATGAATTCAAGAATCGTCAAACGGATGATGATATTTAAAATCAATGAGTTACGCCAAAATAGCCAGCAATACCTGCCGTGTCATAGTGATTAGATGCCTGACAGGCGGTTTTAGATTGATTGCCGCGCGGAAAGTTGCCGACTGGCCGAATCGGGCACAGGTAACGCTCGCTAAATCAGGAGGCGGCCGTTGCGGACTTACCGGAATGCAGTCGCCGACGGTCATGCCAGCGCCTCATGACATTGGCCTGAATCATCAACAGGCTCGGCGTCAGCAGCAGCGTCAATATCGTCGCGAATGCCAATCCTCCGGCGACGGACGAAGCGAGCTGCGTCCACCATTGCGAACTGGGTGCGCCGACAGAGACATGCCGGTCGATGAGATTGACATTGACTCCGAGCACCATCGGCAGAAGGCCGACGACGGTGGTAACGGTCGTCAGCAGAACTGGGCGCAAGCGAATGGCGCAGGTTCGCATGATGGCGTCGTACGCGGCTTCGCCACGGCTTCGCAAAACGTTGTACGTATCGATGAACACGATATTGTTGTTCACCACGATACCGGCGAGCGTAATAACACCAACGCTGCTCATAATGACGCCGAAGGGTTTGCCCATGATCAAATGACCCAGTAGTACGCCGCCGGTAGAAAACAAGACTGCGGTGAGAATCAGCCCGGCCTGGTAAATGCTATTGAACTGCGTGACGAGAATGATCGCCATAATAGCCAATGCCATCATCATTGCTCTTGCGAGGAACGCCATGTCTTCTTCCTGGTCTTCCGTGCTGCCACCGAATTCCACGGATACACGCGAGTCGAATCCCAGCTCCGACATCGATTCGCGCAGCTCGGCGACGACATCCGTGACCAGGAAATTGCTGGCAACATCGGCATCGATGGAAAGCGTTCGTCGCATGTCCGTTCGCCGGATCGTGCTGACTTTCTGGGCGGGAACGCGCTCGATAAATGTACTGATCGGTACCTGTCCCTGCTCGCTCGGTATTCGGAGTTCATCAATTTGTGCGAGGTTGCGTTTCTCCGCCGGGTATCGAACCCGGATATCGATTTCGTCATCGCTGTCATCGGGACGATATTCACCGATTTTGATGCCATTGGTAACGAGCTGGATCATTGCGCCAACAAGGGAAATATCAGCGCCGAATCGGGCCGCTTCTGCCCGGTCGACTTTGATCTGCCATTCGATACCGGGAAGAGGTCGACTGTCCTCGATATTGACGATCCCGTGGTGCCGCTCCATCAACTCGCGCACGACATTCACGGACTGATCCAGCAGGTCAGGGAAGCGCGAGGCAAATTCAATGCGAATCGGTTTCCCCTGAGGAGGGCCTGAGTCGGGTTTGCGTGTTTCGATCTGAATGCCCACGAGATCGCTGGTCCGGTCGCGGATGTCGGCGAGAATATCGTCGGCTGGACGGCGCTCGTTCCAGTCGATGTAGTTGAGCGTCAAAGAGCCGATCTGGTCCTCGGCACCCTGGTCGCTACCACCTGTCTTGGCATAGAGGAACTCGACCTCTGGCATGCCGAGGACGCGTTCTTCAACCTGCCGGACGAGAAAATCACGCTCCTCGGTGGACATATCCCCGCGGGCACGAATATCGACCATGCCAAACGGTTGCTCGACATCGGGGAAATACTCCACGCCCTCGCCGAACAGGAAAAACGTGCCGTAGATTGTCAACAGCAAAGCCGACACGGCGGCAACGCTTAGCCAGGGGCGCCTCAGCGATCGTTTCAGGAACTGTACGTAGCGTCCTGTGAACCCGGTCACCGAATCGAGGTCGCCGGTTTCGGCTGCCGCCAGATTGCGTCTTGCCTCCGCGGTGTTCGCGCCCGTCTGGCCGAAGATCGAGCCAAGCGTCGGCACGAACAAAAGCGCCATAAGCAGCGATGCCGATAACACGGCAATTAACGTAATAGGCAGGAACTTCATGAACTCGCCGGACATTCCGGGCCAGAGTGCGAGTGGAACGAAGGCGGCGAGTGTTGTGCAGGTCGATGCGATGATCGGCCATGACATGCGGATGGCCGCGCGGGAATAAGCGTCATGGCGGGTCTCGCCCTCGGCCATACGCCTGTCGGCCATCTCCGTAACAACGATGGCGCCGTCAACCAGCATGCCCACGGCCATGATCAAGGCGAACAACACCATCATGTTTATCGTTATACCGAAGGAACCGATGATCAGAATTCCCATAAGGAAGCTGCCGGGAATGGCAACGCCGACCAGCAGGGCCGAACGAATTCCGAGAATGCCAATTATGACGACAAAAACCAGCAAAACGGCGGCAAGCACATTGTTCTGCAATTCGGACAACATCTCGTCAACGTCATCCGATTTGTCACGGGATGCGACGATCTCGATTTCGCCTGGCCAGTAGGCGCGCTCTTGACCGATGACGGTCATTACTTCATCCACCGTATCGATGACGTTGGCACCGGCGCGCTGCACTACTTCGATTGCCAGGGCGGGTTTGCCGTTTAGTCGCGCGACGCTTTCGGCATCCTTGTAGGTACGACGCACCTCGGCGATGTCCTTGAAGTGCACGATCCGCTCGCCCACCGCCTTGATCGGCATGTTCAGTACGTCGTCGGCATTTTCGAAAACACCGGGCACCTTGACCGGAAAGCGACCTTCGTCAGAGTGCAAAGCACCCGCCGCGACGAGTCGATTGTTGCGACTGATAAAGCTGATGATCTGTGCCTGGTCGAGACCGTAGCTTTCCATCGCCAACGGGTCGACCACGACTTCCATCAGCTCCTCACGCGTGCCGACCAGGTTGACCTCGAGGACACCACCGATCGCCTCGAATTTCTCCTTGAGTCCTTTCGCGATCGATGTCAGCGTGCGTTCGGGTACATCGCCGGCGAGGTTGAGCACCAGCATCGGGTCGAAGCGTGACATCTTTACTTCGTGAACCGTGGGTTCATCGGTTTCGCCGGGAAGTTTGGCCTTTGCCAGGTCGACCTTTTCCCGAACATCCTGCAACGCCGTCTTGGTATCAATGCCAGCGTCAAACTCGAGTTGCACGAAGGCGCCGCCTTCGTAGGCGCTCGCCGTCATTTCCTTGACGCCCTCGATCGAGCGCATTTCCTGTTCCATCGGGCGAACGAGCAGGCGCTCGGAATCTTCGGGTGAAATGCCATCATGCTCAATGCTGACGTAGACGACAGGTATCTCGATGTCAGGTTCGGCTTCCTTCGAGATCGTTGCGTAGGCGACGATGCCACCAATTAATACGACAAGCAGCGACAGTACGACGGTACGGGACCGCCGCATTGCCGCGTCGATAATGTCCATTAGTCGCCGACCTCGTCGTCGGCATTGACGGCAATGGCTGTCTTGGCGTCGTCTTCCGCGATCGAATCGACAGGGGAACCGTTAGCGACGTAACCCTGCCCCACGGTGATGATAGTCGCGGTCTCGGGAAGCCCAGTGAGCCACAGGCCATCGCTCGACGATAGTGCGATATCGGCAACCACGAATTCGACCAATCCATCCTGGTTGATGATCTTCACACCGACGTTGCCGGCGTCGTCTAAAGTCAATAAAGACGGGGAGACCCGATGCGCGAAAACCTTCTCTGCCGGAATTCGCAACTCTGCCGTGCCGCCGGCGCGCAACAGACCGCCTGCATTCTGCACTTCGAGCTCGACCTCGAAAGTCCGTGTTCCCTCGTCAGCGACGGGAGCAACGTAGCGAATCTTGCCACGCACCGTTTCGCCGGTCGCAAGCACGGCTTCGGCGGTATCGCCGACATCGACGAAGCGGGCGTCGAACTCAGAGAGATTCGCGGAAACAATAATGGTCCGATTGTCAACATAGGTTGCTACCGGATCTCCACGGCTGACAAAGTCGCCTACCTCGACGTTGCGCGACTGCAACGCGCCGGCGAATGGCGCACGGATCGTCCTGTAGGCAAGGTCGAGACGAGCGCGTGTCAGTTCGGCTTTTGCCGCTTCGAGCATCGCGATCGCTTCCTGCAGCTGCGCTTCGGAGACGTAGCTCTCGGACTGGAGTTTCAGGCGTCCCTCGTATTCGACTTCACGTTGTTTAACGGTCGCCTCAGCTTGCGCGAGTCGGGCGCTTCGGTCACGTTCGTCAAGACGAACGATGATGCCGCCGCGTTCAACACTCGCACCGCGCTCGGCGCCGATGTACTCGATGCGCCCGTCTGTTTCAGCCGCAAGATGAACGATCCTGGACGGCGCCGTCTTGCCATTAACGACGATCGTGCGCATAACCTCTTCGGCCGACTGCGAACGCACGCGGACCGCGTTCCTGGTACTTGCTGTGTCGTCGCGAACAGCCGCCGTTTGTTCCGCCTCATCGTCGGTACCGGTCGCTCCGGACATCAGCCAGACGGTGACGACCAGGATAATGCCGGCAGAGATCAACCAGGACTTGTAACGATTGATGTTATCGAATTGCATTGCATTTCATCCAGGTGTGCACCGACTAGGCCGTTGCAGATTGTTTGTCCGTTTCTTCGACCAGCATGTGACGATTGTCATTAATGTACTGTTCCATGGTGGCCGATATCGCCTTTCCGAAGCCCAGCACGAACTCCATGCCCGCCGGCCAGTCGTTGTCACAGGTGGCTTCAATGTCCTCGAATACGCTCTTGTATCGCTGGATGTCGCGGAGTCGATTGTCAAGGACTTCTTCGACGTCCCCTGGTCGCATCAAGTGCGAAAAACACATCATTGCCAAAAACTCGGAACGGACTTTGTGACAGGGTGAGGTGTTCTGCAGGGCTGTTTGCAGAAATTGCCGACCCGCAGCGGTGATCGCATAGACCTTGCGATCCGGCTTGCCTGCCTGTGGAATCTGCTCGCAGCTCACGTACCCGCGTTCGGCCAGTGTTGACAAGGCCGGATAGATGGACCCGTAGCCCGCCGCAAAAAAGTGGCCAAAGCTCGATTCGAATTGTTTCTTGAGGTCGTAGCCGGAGGCCGGACCATCAGTCAACATTCCAAGGCAAACCGTCTTCACATCCATACCGGGTACATCCTGCGGCCGCTACCGCCATATATCGGGGCGATGCATAATATCAGTTCGATATATAAATTCCAGTCTGTTTGTGTATCAAGATGTTTCAGGGGCGACGCCACATAATTTCTGCTGGACGACTGATTCGTATAGGGTTGCGGCTGAATGGGAATGTTGACGACACTCGTTGGTACCCGGCTACCAGCGAAATACCACAAATTCTTCAAGCTGCCCGAACGGCTGGAGTCCTGGAAGCACCCACGTAACGCGGGCACGGCTTTGGAACAGGCGGTTACTCGCTGGCTCCGTCGCAATGATGCGCCCTGCGGGGTCTATCGGCTGGATTCCGGGCGGGATGCACTGGGAGTGCGGCTCGGTCTGATCGATCGCGCGGAAAAGACGATCGATATTCAGAGTTATCTGATTCGCGATGATGTCAGTGGCAACCTGATTGGGTTGCACCTGGCCGATGCCGCCGACCGTGGCGTGCGCGTCAGGCTGTTGATGGATGACGCGTTAACGCATGAAATCGACGCCGGATTGTTATCACTGGACGTGCATCAAAACATCGAAGTTCGTGTCTTCAACCCGTTCCCGCGGCGCCGATCGCGCCTGATCAGCTTTATCGCGAACTTCAATATTCTTAATCGTCGCATGCACAACAAGTCTTTTACCGTCGATAACCAGGTGACGATTGTCGGCGGTAG
>Ga0265309_10000129_pt1 | contig 26027 bp, 38 predicted proteins | sample Helome_FD_192492 | JGI IMG/M metagenome (GOLD analysis project Ga0265309, IMG submission 192492) | Marine sediment microbial communities from subtidal zone of North Sea - Hel_20160524 (Illumina Assembly) | ecosystem: Environmental > Aquatic > Marine > Subtidal zone > Sediment ...
TAGTTGTTTCCAAACTCTAGGACATAGGTCTGATCAACGCTAAACTCAAAAGGTATTAGCCTGGTTGTATGGGCTGAGTTCTTGACCTCGTTAATAAAGCGAGTACCACCACGCCTTTTAGCTCCACCATGAGGCAGGGCCATAAAGTTTTCCATGACCTCGCAGCCTGTGGCGTATTTTGGTGAGTCAGTGCGCCCCATTAAACGTGGTGATAGCTCCCCTGATGCAAAGCTATTAATGATTGGGGATAGTCTCATGCTCTGGCAACCTCAAATACAACTGAGTTTATGTCCTCTGCGCCAACCTCTGCGCCATCGTAGATTGAGGCATCCCTCAAGGACGTTGTAGACATAGCCCACATATCGTTAGACAAGGCCCGATTCTGAGTCAGTGCGTAGGAAACCTCGGCAGAAATGCGACACGCTAAAGCAAAGACTAAAGCTGGATCGAACTGCCCAGGGTCTGTAATTCTTGCAACAAATTTAATGGTTGCGGTATCTGTGTTACATACTAGGGTTCTGCCCTCAATTCGGTATGTGCTGGTTTCTTTTAATTCCAATACCGACAGACAATGTGGATCGTTTGGCAAGCTGTATGCTTTGTCAAACCCCCATACTGGATCGGTGGATAGTTGTGAAAGTGTGGCGCGTTGAATAGCGCACGACCAAGGGTGTGATCGTAGGACAGCATCACGCGCATCTGCGTAAACTGCGTTACATACATTGGCTTCGGTTGAGCCATCCTGCAAGGAGGTGATTGTATTAGCACCTAGCATGGCTAAAGCCCTATTACAGATTGAAACTTCACTAGCCATGACAACTCCAATTTAAAAAAAAGGGGCGTATTTCAGCCCCTTGGTTGCTACATACTGAACTTAGGACTCAGTACAAAGAACTTCGACTACACATTCATCCTGTACGCGAGTTGCGCCAGCTACGAATGATAGATACACCTGGTGAGCGTAAGACTTGTCAGGGCGTAGATCGATCTTAGTCGTAACGTCCTTACCAATGCCCAAGCCCATCGCGCCTTTAGTAAATGCAAAGCACTTACGCTGGGTTGAAGCTAGGTTTAAACGCTCTGAGCGCAAGAACTTGAATCCCATGAAGGTATCAATGTCGCCTTGAACCAAAGCTTTGATAGAGTTGTAATCCGCAGATTTCACCTCAGTCGTGTTCAACAAGTTAGAAACCTGTTGTGAGCCTAGTACAAAGAAACGCTCTTCGTCTGGATCAACATCGTTGCCATCTAAAATCTCTTTAGCAGAGATCAACTTGGCAAGCGTTAAGCCAGCAGAACCATGAGCGATCTTTTGACCAGCAGGCAAGGCTACGTTAGACCCGTCACCATCAACAGCGTTACCAGTGGCAGCAGCAATGATTAAATCATCGAATGCGCGAGCCATTGAGTTTGCGCCAGACTTGGCATAGTGGGACTCTGGACTAACCAACATACGAACTTTATCTTCGTCATCGATTAAATCAGCCCAGTGGTAATCAGTCATCGTTGCAGTCCTGCGCGAGTGTGGAACTTCCAACACAGGCGTATTAGTGTGACGACTTGATTTAACTACAGCAGCGACATTGCCTAGACGTTCAAAGTGGAACTTCTCGCCCGTTACTGACTGCTCGTTTACTGATGCGCGTAGGCGTGAACCTTTTTGTTGCGCTAAATGTATAAGGTTGTCCTGGAACTGTTGGACAAACGCTTTTGCGATTGTATTAGCCATTATATTCATCTCCGAAATTGGCAAATTGAAATTGGCGTTTTGAGCTACCCTTTCGGACTCTTAACTGGCAATGACGCTTGCTTTGACGAGATGAGATATGGCCCATCTAACCCACAGGACTAAGGATTAGCTACCCTGTTGATTAGATGTTCGTTTAAATTTGCTCGGTTATTAGGAATTAAACCTCTTCTGGATAAGCTTGTGTGTACAAGCGCTCCATTTTCTCCACTTCAGCCCCATGTTGTGGGTGATTAGTAATGTTGTACGGGTGTTCTTGGTTGCGCCTAACCTCACTAATGCGATCCATTGCCTCAGTGGGGGACAAGGTAAATCGTGAGCCAGACTCAATGCCAGCAGACTGCTCTTCTGAAAGGGTTGCACCAATACCAGCCATTAGTCGGATCATGCCAGGGTTATTAGCTAGGCCACTGTCTAACAAGAACTGTTGTGTCTCAGCATCGGCATAGGCCATTACAGCATTCTTAGCCGCAGCTAACTTGGCATCGTAGGCATGGCCCCACTCTTTTTTAAGCAAGTCGTTAGCCTTTTGCATTTCGGCATCACTGGCTTCTTGGTCTTGAGTCGACTGACTTTGGGTGTTCTCTTGCCACGCTTTAACTTGTGCAGTGGATAGGCCATTGTCATGCGCCCATTGTAAGAACTCAGGGTCAGCACCTTCGATCTGATAGCCATCTTTTGTATCAGGACGACCTAACCGCGCATACATCGCATCACGGGCCTCAGATTCGTCACTGGGGAGATTTAACAACGTAGGAACTTTGTCGGTAAGCTTTGCGTTAAACGCTGCCCAATCGTCTGTGCTTGCCTCTTCGCTAGGGATGCGAATACTGCCTCCAGCGTACTGCTGGGCATCAAGGTAAGACTTGGCTAGGGTGTTTAAGTCAGGGATCTGTGACAAAGACTCATTGCCTCGGTATTCTTCTGACAATCCTGAGTGCCAGGACTCTGTTGCTGCTGCTTCTTCACTCATTATCTTTCTCCACTACGTTTTTAATTTCTAAATATATGCTTCGCTGCCCTTCTTTAAAGGCAGTTTCACAGGGGTCTTTGCTGAACGAAATACGATCACCATAGGCCACTTTCATATTGGCAAGTATTCTCTCGCCTGTTTTGCTGTTAAATAATTCTCGTATATCTTTACTGAACTGATCCATTTACTGTCTGCTCCAAATCGGCTACTTGCTGCGCTCCTGCAATCTCTTGCTGACCTTGATCCATTTCAGCTTGAGCCTGTTGCTGCTGCTGTCGAGACTGTCTAAGCTCACCAACTTGTTCAGCACCTCGCAACATATCAGCAGGCGCACCCAATCTGTCTGAGATCGTGCGGCCTGCCTTGTCTACATCAACAATGTCTAGCACCTCTGGGTTAACTTGAGCCAGTTGCATAATCCCATCTACTGCGCGTTGGATAGAGGTCACCTCATCCATCTTCTGAGATCGTGCTAATGGGCCTACATACTCAATGTCCAGATCACCTCCTATCTCCTGCAATACTTCGGGCATTGGTGGCAGCGCATTACCACGCAACATGGAATAAAAAGCACGTTCAACAATTGGGTTTAAGAACTCAGACTGCAAGCGACCAAGGGTTGGCCCTAACAGCCGTTGCATTAACTCATAGCGCACCTGAACCTCAGTCGCTGTCATCTGTGGCCCTTCATTCAACTCAAGCTGATCGCTGAAGAAGATACGCCTGACTGATCCACGCACATCAGCCAACATAAGCTGGTCAGCGTTCCAATTAGTCTGGTTAACAATCGGCTCTAAGTTTTGCATATCGCGTACATATGTCACTGTTGATGGACGCAGATCAATCTTGCCAAGGATGCCGTTTTGCATTGCCTTTAGTGGGGGATCAATCGACTTCTCCCACGCCCTCATAGCCAGCTTTCTTGCAGCGTTTAGGGTCTTTATGTCAGCCCTAGCAATACAGCCTGGCCCGAATCCATACATATCACCAGTGGTCTTAGCCCAGCGTGGAACCATGAACGGAAGCTCATAATATCCAGACTCTTTGCATATCTTTTTATCAACCACACTAATGAAATAGCAGGCCCAGGGTCGCTGATGTGGTGGTGCAACCATTGCTGGCTCACCCTTTAACTCTCTGGGGAAAACAGCTTGCACATACTCAAACACTTGATCAGGGTCTTTGTCCAAAGCTTTCATGGCCTTGTCGCCACAGTCTTTGCCAAACTTCTGATACGCTTGCCTAGCCGTTAGCTTTAGCTTGCGGAACACTGTATCGACCTTGCCCTCTTCGCTCTCAGAAATAACCACTTCTGCTAGGTGACACGCTTTAAAGTTGAACCCATCAAAGACAGAGTCTTTAGTCTTAACGTCAAACTGTAACGCTGATGTGCCAAAGCCAACTAAATCTTGGTAACACTCGGCTACCTCAGTAGAGAAGTTACACTTTCCAAACTCTTGAAAGATGCCCATGCTGCACTTTTCTAGCCAATCTTTGGCCTCTTTGTTCTCATTAAGCTCATCCTCACGGAAGCGTAAGCCAAACCACTTCGTAGAAGGGCTTGTAAGCGACCCGTGAAGCGATGCCGACAATATCTGTAGTGCGTGTATACCAGTAGAGTCATAGACTTCAGCAGCGCGTTTAGTGCCTCTGGTGGACGTTGTTATAAAGTCAATCTTGCCAGGCATTAAAAATGTGGCTAACTCTTCCCACATCGTATCCCAGTTGGTTCGATCAGCCCTTAGTCGGTCATAGCGTTTAAGCAACGCGACAGGTGACACATTTGGCTCTATTTGCTTGCCCTTTTCATAAGCTTCCATTAGCTAATACTCATTAGATTTGTTCGTTTGGTGTCAGCTTCGCCCAACATACCAGCGAATCTAGTGTTGGTTCGGTTCATCCGCATAAGCATTAATCTGCGCTTGTGCAATGCTTTTAATATGACAGGATCGGTCTCGGTCTTTATCTGATTGTCAATGTCTTGCATTTCTGCAATAGGATCTTGTGAAGATTGTGAACGCTGCTTCAACGAACCTAAATCTGAAGTCTTAGCCTCACCCTCACCTGTCTTGGTATAAGTAGCCACGCCATTAACAAACGTCTTAGTGATATTATCGCCAAGCTGAACGCCTAGAATGTTTGGCTTGTATTCCTGCTTTGTGGTGGTCACTGGTTTGCCTGTACCAATGTCATACGAGCTTTTTGTCGTAGTCATCTCATCAAAGAAACCAGACTTTTCAGAGGTCACTGTAGGCGTAACCCCAGTTCTCTCAATACCAGCTAGAATGTACTTTGATCTTGCCTGATCTTCTTTGGTAATCACCCGATCACCTGAGTACATTTTCTTACTGCCTATCGACTTTTGTTCTGCGGCAAGCTCTGCTTGAGTTGCGCCTCCTGCTAATCTGGCCTTGTAGTACGCCTGGTTGTAAGACACCTCATCATTGCGGTACTTGTCATTTTTTATTGCTGACAAAAGAACACTTGGCATAGTCGAGTCTTTGTTAGACTTAACCTCTGCGTCATAGGTAGCTTGATCAAAATTAGCCCTTGGCACTGGGTCTTGATAGGCTTTTTGTAAATCTATGGCTCTATTTTTTGCTGCTTCTGGGCCACTGCCTAATGAAATAGACCCTTGCTCCAATGGCTTTGGAGTCATGTCTGCTGCACTTTTAACTGGAGTACGGCCTCGCTCGTTAAACTGGCTAACCTCTCCAGTGTTTACTGGCTTTACTGCTGGTTTAGATGTATCAACCCCTATACCCATTTCGCTAAGTAGTTTAGGGTCTTGAGGGTTTACTGGCTTTGCTGCTGCTTTAGGTGCTGTTGGCTTTACAGATAGCAACGATGCTCCAGAAGATCCAGCAAATCCAGATTCATTAACCCCATAGCCATCATTTTCTATGCCCATTACTGTCTTTATTTTATTTGTAGCCAAATCATCTTTAGGCTGAGTAATCTTAGCTGTCGCTACTGGCGCAGTCTTTGCCGTAGACTTGATAGGAGTCGCAGGCCGAACAGGTTTACTCACCTCACTGGGCAAGTTAGCCCGTTGGTTACCATTGCCGCCATAGTTTATTTTTGGAGCTTTAACTTTAGCTTTAACTTTAGGTGCTGTTTTTTGGCCTTGCTCGTTAGGGCTTGCATAAACTTTTGCTTTAGGCGTAGCTTTTTTCTTCTTTGCTGGCTTATCATTGCCGCCACCACCGCCACCGCTACTTGAACCACCGCTTGAACTACCCATCACTTAACTCCTTACAAAACGTATTGCCAGACTTAAAGCCAGCAGCATCTAAATATTTAAACCAGCCTTTTCGTGGGCTTCTAAACTCAATCTGATCAAATGATGCCTCTTGAGCAATCATGTTAAGCGTGTCTGTCATTTCGTGAATCAAGCTAGGCCCAGTTAAATAAAGCAAGTCAACGTGTAGCACAGAATTACCTGTGTACCTGTCGTTATGCTCTGTGAGAACCAGCAACCCTCTTAACTCATCAGCTTCATAAACATTGAATACTGTTGCTTCACCCGAATCGATCACCTCGTAGAACTGTAAAGGCGTATATGACTCGCCTATTTTCTTAGCCGTTGACTCAATAGCTTCAGCAAAAAAATCCCAGTTCTCTAAAATCATTTCTGGAGTTTGTTTAATAATATTCATAATTTCACATACTTCTGCTCGGTTATTAGATTGAGCCTATAACACCAGGTGAAGATTGCCTGTTGCGCTCACCCCACGGGATTGAATACCTACGCATCATGTACGCATAGCGTAACGCATCAAGAAGGTCATCCATTGTCTTGCTGATCTTGCCCTTATCATTGCGATGGTATTGGTTGAACTCGTTAAAGAAGTCACGCAGATTGCGATCAACTTTGAATCGGCCTTTGATCATTAGGTCACGGATCTCATACAGGCCAGCCTCAACTCCATTAGTGCCATCAGGCCATGATGCGTGTTTGTGCAACATATCGAACCCAGCATCGATGTAGTAATCCTTCTGCTGGTTAGCTGTGCCATTCTTCTCGGTCTGTAATCCATCTAAAGGCCATGACGTTGGGACACCTAATGCCCAAGGCTTTACTGTCGCCCAAGCCACCTCTGGAGCAATGTGACTCGCTTTCCACGCCTGAGTAACGTAGAACGTGCCGCTTTCCCTATCTTCAATAAGCTGAACGTGGGCTTGAGGATGCTCCCACCCAAAGTCCATTGCGTTAATGACAAACCAATGATCAGGTATTTTGAATGGATCACACTTGATTGAGTCTTCGTCCAGGTCATAGATCCTGCCATGCCCTAGCATCGGTATGCCCTTGGATCTCATGTCTCGTTGATATGCTGGGTATTGGTCTAGCATTAATCGTTTAGCGTCTTCTGATAGGTGTGGTGCGTCATCCCAGCCTGCTTGAATAAACGCCTGTCCCTCACCTGGGTTATCCATGAATGAGATCACTGTCTCAGTGCGCCCGTTCTCTGGTGTAAAGGTTAATATGCCCTTACCACCCTTACCTTTGTCGCCTGTCAGGGTTCTTGTTACCACCTGTGGATAGATAGCTTGATCCTTTGGCTCTTCATCGATGTGATACCAATCGACTGAGTCACCCATGAGTGCGTGTTGGCCCTGTGTGTAGCTCCAGAACTGGCAGATCGATACGCCACCTGATGTGTGTTTTACTCTGACTTCACGCATAGCCCCTGATGTGCCTGTCATCGATACATAATCAACAATCAATTCAGCAGGGATTAGCCCACCCAAGAATGTTCGATCCTCTAGCCTGCCAAACAATGCGGTCTGCAATAGATCGCGTGTCTTTTCTCCAGAGTACCCAAGTAGCCAGCACGTTGGCGCGTGTTCAAACTTATGACCATCCCAATCATCTGGGTAATCACCCATGAGGTGTACAGCATCAATGTAAGTGCCTAAATAGGTCTTGCCTATTCGGTTAGCCGCACAGAGTAATACCGCAGTCTTGGTCTTAGTAAAACGAATGGTATCGGCTTGGAATTTATAAAGGTCAGGAAACATATCTCGGTAGCGATAAACGTGCTGTCGCCTGATACGCTCCCTAGCAATTAGGACTAATTCAGTTTTACTGTACCTTTGCTGGATCAATCGAATAGCCTCTTAGCTCATCGTCTAGCTCTTCTTGAGACATATCGTGCAGCTTCTGCTCAAATGAGACATGAGTATTCATCTCAACCGACTTACGCTTTGGTGCGACATACTGAGCTAACTCTTTAAACATCGTCCCAGCCAGTATTAACTCGCCCTCATCCATTGCTTGACGAGCTATCTTTGCCATGCCCTCAATGGGATCGCAGTTTAACTCTGCCAACTTATCAACGATTGGTTGATTGTTTTTGTTGGGAGTGCCTTTTTGCCGCCCTCCTGTCTTCATTCCTTTAGCCATCTACTCTATCCACCTTAGATTAATGCTCGGTCATTTCTTCATCGTCTATAAAATTAGAGAACGACTCTACCCATGCCATCGCCTCTGCAATCAACAAGTCATCTTCTTCATTCATAGACCTACCCCCATCAATGTTGATGACGGCTTTAGCCAATAGGGTCAGATACAATGCTCCCTGATTAACTACGTCTTGCCCGTACACGTTTTCAATAGTCATAGCTTCCACGCCTTCCTTAACCATATTGATGTTATATCCGTGCCCGTAGGCTCTCTATCTGTACCCTCACGATGTGTCCAGTTACCATCTCGTACTGGTGTGGTTACAGCCTGTTCTGCTGTCCAGCCGTATCTGAGGCGGTCTGATAGGGTTTTCATCTTCATACCATGTGCTGCCGCTAAATCTTTAATTAGGTACTCCTTCCCCTGGTAGACAATGTGCGCTGGTCTGCGATCAACTTCGGTTAGTGGTTTAAAACTAATACCCAATTCCCATGCCTGAGTTTTTAAAGTTGAGTATTTCATCTCCAACCGATCTGCCGTTTCGCGCAGGGTATAACCCCTTAAAGCGAATAGTTGCAAGATTTCTTTTGTCTCGCAGTTATAACGCTCTTTTAGATAGTTATGTTTCCGTCTTTTCGCCTGTTGATCCAAAGCCGCCAATGCCTCTGTTAGTTTCATCAAGCTCGTCTACTTGTACCCAGGCAAACGGCTCAACCTTCTCAATCATTATCTGGGCAATACGCTCTCCAGGTTCAACGTACTGAGTAACCTCACTATGGTTTGCTAGTGATACAAACACTTGACCTCGGTAATCAGAATCAATAATGCCTACCCCGTTACTAGGTGCTAGACCACGCTTATCGGCAATACCTGACCTTGCGTAAATCTTGGCGCAGTAACCATTAGGCACTTCAATTGATATTCCCGTTGGTATGAGTTGATTACTTCCTTGGATAATGTGTTGCTGCCGACCAATCTCAGCGACCAAGTCCATAGCAGCAGAACCTTTGGTTGAATACTTTGGTAATGGAAAGCGACCAATGTGCTTAACCTTGACCTTCACTGCGGTACTCTTTGCTGCTGCCATCGTTTAGCTCCAACTCTCAATAGTTATTTTTCCAGTAACACCCTCGGCCCTTAGATCGTAGATGCGTTTAAACTCGCTTCGGTAATGCTTGGCTATGTCTTTTACTTCGCGTTTTGCAGCCCTACCCAGAGATGTGTCGTTAGATTTTTCTCTAAGCAAGTCGATAGCACCCTCACCTAACATTTCTAATTTGTGATCAGAGTGGAGGTTAGGGTTAGCACCCAAGTATTGGTGGCATCCATAGCAAAGAGCCTCGGCATTTTCCACACAGAATCGAATACCCCACTTGCCTCTGCCGTGATAGTGGCTACAGTGCAGACCCATTCTTCGGCTTTCTTCGTAATAGGTGTGGCATCGCTCACAAGTCCACTCTGCGGCTGATCGAATACAGTCGCTAAATGCCTTGTCTGCTGGTGTGCGTTTGATTGCTGCCATTACGCGGCTTCCTTGTATTCTGAATATAATTGCAGGCTTGGCTCACTCCACTTGACCTGTCGCTCACTGCCAAAGGCGTACATATACTCAATACAATCGCTCATCTGCTCGACATTTAAATCTACAGACGAGCCACCGATCATAATGATGCCGCCCTCTGGTGTTGGCACTGGCTTTTGACCTTGAATAATTCCACAAAAGAACTGTCGCCATTCCTTCTCGGTCATTAAGCCCATCCACTTAACTTGAGTCTTAATATCCCTAATCATTGGATGCAATTTGCCGTTTTGTTCTTTTGTGCGTTTAGGGCGTTTAAGAACAACTTCCACTGGGCCAATGAACAGACCCTTGTTAATCATCTGCACAATTTGCGTAATCATTCCTGATACGTTTTTGTTATCTACGCTGAAAATAACTTCGCTCATAGTGCGTTAGCCCATTCACTCATTGGCAACCTAGCCAGTTTCATACTTAGCCTTAAATCCCACGCACAGGGGCGTTCACTCAAAGGCCCGAACTTATACTCTGGGTCACTCAAAGCGAACTTGTAATCAGTCAATGGCAAATGATTCTTTTTGCAATAGCGTATCGCTCTAATATCATTACGAGTAATGCCCATAGTCGCAGCAATAGACCAGGCAGGAATGGCAGCATTGTATTTTTTAATTACTTCAACACACTGATCGTAATCAAGAGTCATGCTGCTGCCTCCATAATGGCTCTGCCAATAATTTCTGGAATTTGTGGCACGACTGAATTACCCAACCTTGCTAATCTGTGGCTGTATGATTTATCCCATACCCCATCAACCACTCGACCCACTGAGGGTTCAGTTTCCCAGATTTGTCCGACACGCTCATACTCAGCGTTACCTGTTTGCCAATCTGTATTCGCCTCTTTATGCTCGGGGTCGATCTGTTCCCCCTGTCCCTGTTGTCGCTGGCGCACGGAGTCGGCCAGTACCTCCCTGGCGCTCCTGTTACTGCTTCTGCCGTAAGAGTTGGCGAGTTCCGTTTGTACTCGCTTGGACACGCTGCCTCTTTCGATAAGTGCTTCGTTGGGGTATGCCACAATCCAGACCCTATCTCGGTGGTGGTGCGCCCCAATGTCTGAAGCCGTGATACAGTGCCATTCTGCATCAAACCCGATCTCGGCCAGGTCATAGAGAAACTTTGCAAACCATCTCCCGGAGTCTCCAGTAAGCAACCCTGTGACGTTCTCAAAAATTGCAAATTGTGGTCTACACTCGCTAATAATTCTAAGCATCTCAATGTATAGACTGGAGCGTTCTCCACTAAAGCCTGCTTTCTCCCCTGCTGTTGATAAGTCTTGACAGGGGAATCCCCCGGTAACAACGTCAACTGTTCCTCTGTAATCATGTCCATTTAAACTCCTTACATCACTATGTATTGGCACATCAGGCCAATGCTTTCGTAATACTTTCTGCGCGTGTTCATCGAACTCACAAAAAGCGATAGTCTCCATACCAGCGCGTTCAAGCCCAAGGCTAAAGCCACCAATACCGCTAAACAAATCTAAGACTTTCATGCGACCCTCAATAGGCCACGTTTAACGCGATGACTTGTGTCATTACCAGCCTCAATAATATTATTTTTATCCAGAAGCTCCCGAACACGACCAGTGACGCGATTAATCTCCCAACCTAAATTTTCAGCAATGTCCTGACGAGTGATAGGCTGGTTCTCACGAATGACTTTAAGAACCTCAATTCTTGCTTGCCCTGTTACTGGAGCTATGGCAGCTATTGCTTCTAAGCTGTTGTCATGGATCATGCGACTCTCCTTTTGTTATATTTTTTTCGTGCTGTCGGGTTTAGCTGTGATTTAAAAATGTGGCACAAGCCACCAGACTCGCCATGAGCAGCTTTTGTAATTGGCCCCTGGTAGTCATTGATCAATTCTTTGTACGGGCTAACTGGTTTTGGTTCTGCAAGATAGTCTTTCAAAGCTCTACTCCCTCTGATATTGCAAAATAACCCTTAGTCAAATTCCAACGTCTGTGTTCACGTTTTAATAGTCGCTCAGTTTCCAAGCTGCGCTCTGTCTCAAGTGGGGTTTGATGCCCCAATTCACGATGGTGCTGGAGCAATTTAAGCTCGTTACCAATAGCGATCTGCCTGTTCTTTTCGCTTACCCTTCGACTGCCAGCCAGAATTGAACTGAACACTGCGTTTTCGAGAACTTTTGTTTTGACGCTTTCACTGCCTGAGATCATTTTGTATTCCTTTACCAGTTGGTGTTATCAATATCGAGTACGTTTGCCGTAATAGATTTTCTTCTAGCTTGTGATTCAGTAATATTACCTTTGGGTTGATTAGCGTTTTCTTTCCTCACCCATGATCTAGCTACCGCCTTCCAATCCTTCATTGGAGTTTTCCCGCGCTTCCAATTCTTGTCCTCGTAGTAATCAATAAATTCATCAGAAAGGTATTTATAAACATATAAAGTTTCTTGATTGCCGTACTCAGCCATGTATTCAGAAACATCGTTAAGATTAGGTTTTATAAAACTGGAGGCAGAACTCTTTATTGGTTTGTTAATATGGTTTGTTATTTGGTCTGTTCTTTGTACATGGTCTCTCAGTCCAAGATCGTAGTTGGTGTCTGAGTCCAAATTGGAGTTGGTGTCTTCGTCCAATTTGGTGTCTAAGACCAACTTGGCATCTGAGTCCAAATTGATAAGTCTTTCTGGCATACACATCGTGTATTGATTGCAGCCCGTAAAACCCTTCTTCTTCTTAGTCAGCCAACCTTTTTTAGCTAGGCTAGTCGTGATCTTAGAAATGCGAGTCTTGTCATTAATGTTAGAACGCTCTGAAAGCGCATCTAAGCTAGGAAAAACTAACTCAGTGACTTTGCCCCGATAGCTAAACAAAGCCAGCAGGACACGCCTCTCTGGATCAGACAGTAGCGAATCAGTTAAAGCCTCTAGTGGTGCAACAAGTAAATTCATACGCAGCTCGACATTTTAGAATTTTTATCTATTTATTAATTTTCTTGATCGGCATTAGGTCTTGGAAGACACTAAGCTCACTGAATCGTTTTTCACGTTTTTCAATCAAGGTGGCTCTTATGTATGTAGACACATCAACCCCCATTAGCGAGGCATCAGCCTTTGCAAACGCGTATAACTCATCGTCAAAAGATGAGGTCACTGAGTTGCTTAGTTTATCGGTCATGCCACCGCCTCTGACCCATCAGCTTGATCTTTTTGATAATGAGAAATGTCATACACAAGCTCACCAGACGTTAGTAAATGAAGTTCAGCCGCTCTTCCCTTGGGTATCACATCGCCCCAGTAGTGGACAGCAATCGGTGTAATTGACAAGAACTTGGCAACCTTAGTAGCAGTGCCAAAGTGTTCGATTACGTTAGTTTTTAACATATCTACCTCTTTTTTAAGATAACTGATTATTACACAAGCTAACATTTGAATCAAATAGATTTAAGCTTATTTAAGTAAAATTAACTTTACTTAATAAATGTTAAGAGATTAGACATGGATACAGTTGGAAAGCGCATTTACACTAGAAGAAAAGAATTAAAGCTGACTCAGACTGCTGTAGCAGCCATGATAGGCGTTAGCTCTGCTTCCCTGACGTACTGGGAGCGCGATGAGATCGAACCTAAGAATAAGAATATGGCAGCTTTGGCGAGAGCCTTAGACTGTGCGCCAGATTACCTACTATTTGGCGCAACATTTGGTGGTGACGTTTCGTTTGTTACTATTAACGCAAGAGTCCCCCTAATTGGGTGGGATAAATTATCAACATTTATAGAGGGTGAAGTTATGGATAAAGATGACAAGGCCGAGGATTGGATATACTGTCCTGTCCAGTGTGCTAAGTCGACATTCGCATTAAGAGTAAAAGGCGACCAAATGGAATCTCCCTACCCAGGGAAAAGGTCGTACCCAGAAGGTATTGTAATTTTTGTTGATCCAACCATTAAGGTTGAAAATGGATCACGGGTAATATCTAGACGGCTAGACTCAACAGAGGCTACGTTTAAAGAGTATTACGAAGATGATGGTAAAAAGTATTTGAAGCCAATCAATCCGCAATACCCTACCTCAGAAATGGATGAAGATACTATAATAATAGGCGTGGTAATCGGCTCATTTGTAGCAGAGTGAACTTTTTTTTGATTATTACATCATATAAATCTAATTATAAAAAAAAGGTATAAATGTTAGTTATAAATCTGAATAACAATCGAAGTCGTTCGATGTATTGGCACACGCAGTCTTGCTGGTGTTGGTGGATAATACATACGGACAACGACAAAGACTGTTGGCCGAAATGGAGTGTGTTAGAAAGCAAAATTAACTTTCTTTCATTCGGGTGCAACTCAACCTCAACATCGCCTCAAGGGCCACCTATTAAGTAACCTCAAAATAATTGCCAACGGATCTCCTCAATGGAGATTTTTTTTGGCCTAAATTTTAAGGCAGCATGACACTTATCAACACTTATCAAAAACATTTGACTTATTATTTAAGTTAACTTAAAATAGCTGCATACCAATTAAGAACTGGAGCAGCAAATGAACTCAATCAACCACTGTCATGTAACAAGCCAGGTCAACATTCACACCGATGTTATTGATGCACCTGACTATCTTCTTGAAGATGCTTTTAACGAGCTTAAAGATGACTTGCTCTACGATAGCTATATCAAGATTGGAACGACCCATTATTATGTTGACGACCTTTTCCAGTATGGAGATGAGGACGAACAGATGCGTGTCATATATTTAGCCTTCCGCTTTCCCGATGAAGCACAACAGCTTTCACAAGACGTTATTACTAAGTGCGCTGCTGTTTACTTTAAAGACCACCACCCAGAGCTAACTTTGCAATATCACGCAGAAAAACACTCGGAGCATTAACTATGACTAAAGAGACTTTTGTGATCAATGCATTAGGTGTAGTTATCTGGATCGTTTGCACAGTCTGGTGGACAGTCGGAATGACCGCATGAGTGCCTCTGTACAAGCCTGGTTGTTTGTAATCGTAATAATTTTAATGGGAGTAGAACTATGAACTTTTTAACTGACATGACCCCCACGCCATTCTTAGCTGCTATCCAAGCTGACATAGATTGGCAGGCAGTTGGGGAAAACAATAACCCTTACTCAGCAGCTACTCAGCCAGAAACGCATAAGGCTTACGATGATCGGTTTGAGCAAGTCAGGAATGAATGGGAACAATTTACTGGGAGTGTAGCGTAATGGATATTTTAACGATGTTGAATATGCCCTTTAGCAAAGCGGAAGTTGAATTTAAACCAGGTGGTGGTCAACAGTTGGCGTATATAGACGCAAGAGCAGTAATGAAACGACTTGATGAAGTTATGGGAATTGATGGTTGGCAGGACTCTTATAAGTCTATTGAGAATAGAACAATCTGTGAACTTTCATTAAAGATTAATGGAATATGGATTACTAAATCTGATGGGGCTGGAGACACAAAAATTGAAGGTGCAAAAGGTGGCATCTCATCTTCATTTAAACGAGCGGCTGTAAAGTTTGGTGTTGGTAGATACTTATATTATTTACCAAAGGAAGTAAATTCTTTTGAACAAATGCCTAGTTGGGCATTGCAAAGCACAACAAGAACCGACAAAGAATTAATGCAAAAAGTTTTAATCGCTTTACTTGAGGCTATTGAGTCAGATGATTCAGTGTTAGCTAAAGAAGCAATGGAAGGTCTTTCTGAGCGTGAGCAAAGCTACGTTTGGAGCATGACTAGTAGTAAACAAAAAACAGCAATTCATTCATTAACTTATCAAGAAGAGGCAGCATAATGTTAGCTAAATTAGTTCGATTGGGCCGCGATGCGGAAGTACGTTATACACCAAAGGGAGACCCAGTGGCCTCTCTCGCTATGGTCTATGACGTAGGATTTGGTGATAGTAAACGAGGGCAGTGGATCGATGGAACCTTGTGGGGTAAACGAGCGGAAAGCTTAGGGCCATACCTAACCAAAGGTACTCAGGTTGTGCTTTATGCCGATGATGTAGAGCTTGAGCAGTTCATGAAAAAAGATGGCACTCAGGGCGCAAAGTTAAAGTGTCGTGTTAGTGATCTTAGCCTAGTATCTGGTGGCCCTTCGGTTAGGTCAGGTCACCCCCATGCCAAGGAAGCTCAAAATGCAGAAAAGGCCAAGGCTGCTGTAATGGCTGAGTGGGACCAAGGTCCAGGCAAAGGCGATGGTTTTGGTGATGACGATGTTCCTTTTTAGGAGGCGCTATGAATGAATTTGTAGAAGTGACGGAAATATTTCAAGCAAGAGTTCATGGGGCTTACGTCTACCATAAAAAAGGTAGGGTTCTTTTAAACAAGGCCCACATCGTGTCAGTAAGTGAAGTTGGGCATGAAGCGGAGGCATTCTTTGTAGATTTTTTTACCATTGGTGATGATGAAAAATATATGTATGTCGATGCCATATCCGCTGCAACGATTACAGGCTTGAGGGTTGGGTAATGAATACTAAAGTGCAAGTGCCTTTTACAAGGCGGTTACAAGGCGCTTACAAGGCGTTTACAGTGCAAGTACCAGTGCCGATCACTATGGTTAGCAACCAAGACTTGATTGACGAGCTTAATAGGCGAGAAGTAAAGGTTAAATGGGCTAGAATAGTTATGTCGCCAAACTCTAAGCCCAAAGATCGAGTAAAGTTAGGGTTAAGCCCTAGCACAATAATTGAAGAAATGGATTGCAGAAAATGAGTAGATTAATGACGATTGATGAGTACATGGATCGCACCTTTTCTAAAGCTTCACAACCTCACATTAACACTGTGAGGCGTTGGATCAGAGAGGGTAAGTTAAGCGCGATCAAGATGGGCCGATCTTATTACATTGAAGATCAGGCTGGGGAAGAGTACGCTAACGACTTAGATAAAAATAAAATGGACGCTGTCATGGCGAAAATACTAAGTGCCTAAATCCGCAGGACTGCCGCCAAACCTATACACTAACAAGTCGAAAGGCAAAGTGTATTACTCTTATAAACACCCAGTTAATAAGACTAGGCATGGACTTGGAACTAATAAGCTAAATGCGGTGAAAGCCGCTAGGCTTATGAATGATAAGTTTGAGCAGCGTTTTGAGATTGAAAAGATGCTAGTCAATGGCATGATTAAAATGAGTGCGCTGTGTGAAGAGTATAGAGCGTTTATTAAACAGCAATTATCAGCAGGGGCTTTAGCTCAATCCACAATAGAGAATCGCGGATACACTTTAGATCGCATAAAAATTAAGTTAGGCAAGGCTTACGCCAGAGACATTAAGACAATAGACATTACGCGCTACCTTAATGATATGTATGACCCAAAGACTGACCTGGGCACTGCTAGGGCGCGTGACGTTCACAGAGGCCACTTAATGCTTTTATTTGAATACGCTATTCAAGAGGGGTACGTTGATAAGTTTAATCCAGCGACACCATGCTTAAAGGTAGGCAAGAAACGTGTCACTAGGAGGCATACCATTGATGGATGGAATGCGATTTATAACGCTGCTGAGCCTTGGCTAAAAAACGCAATGGACTTGGCAATTTTAATTCTTCAGCGTAGATCCGACTTGTGTGACATAAAATTGTCAGACATAAAAGACGGACACATACACATGATTCAAAAGAAAAGCATTAAGCATGATAGTGCGTATATTAAAATTGAAGTGACAAAAGAACTGGCTGAAGTTATTCAGAAGTGTAAGTCAGATAATGTGCTTTCACCTTACCTAATTCATAGAGTGCCTAACAAGAGAACTAAGGCAGCTATGGATACAGGCAACCACAGAACTTATATTACCCCAGCGTATTTGAGTAGAGCGTTTAAAAAGGTTAGGGACTTGGTTAATCCATACCCTGATTACACAGAAGATGAACAACCAGGCATTCACCAAGGTAAAGCATTGGGCAGTAAGTTATACAAAAGAAGGTTTGGTGAATCAGCAACAATAATGGCTGGACACACTAGTAAAGAAATGACCAACTTTTATGAAGAAGATCCTGACGATATTGAGTGGAAGCTGGCAGTGCCTAAACTGGACTTAAAAGCCGATTTAAAGCGGTAGGCTTGACCAACTTTTGACCAACTTTTGACCAACTCTGTTTTCTGAATATTTGGAAAAGCTCTGAAAGCCCCACCCCATAAGGGTTTAACTGGTCGGGACGGCAGGATTTGAACCTGCGACCCCCTGCCCCCCAGGAATGAACCCAATCAAGCGCAAACCCCCGTGGTTGCTGCAATGTAGTGTTTTTTCGTTACCAAAATACTAATCAATCCAACCCAATGGAATCAACAACTTAACACACGTTTTGACCAACACTTATCAATACTAAACAATGCGCTAAAGTTAAGACCACCCACAAAAAAGACCACCCGTGGGTAGCCAAAGGTGGAGCCTTGGGGAATTACTTCTTCTTCATTACGCTTTCGGCTAGACCACCACCAAAGTAGAACATGACTATTGTTAACATGATCCAATCGATCTGGAACTCAGACAGGATCGCTTTAACGCCTGTTACATCTTTGCCTAAGAACGTCATAACGATCACCAGGATATAAGTGCCGATATAGGTGACTGAGAACATAGTCGCCATGATGCGCTGGGCTATCTTAAATGGCGCGTAGGCGGTCATCAGGTCAGTCTTAGCCTTGGTCTTGGCTTCGATCATCTCAACGTCAGACGTATGAAATGAGTCTATTAGATCCATGCCCTTGCTGATGACATCACCGCTTCCAAATATTGTGCTTAGAACGCCCATGTTAATTAATCCCTCAGTTCAAAGTGTGGATAGTCCTGCCAACTCTTCCAGAGGCCACCCCACTTCAACTCATGGCCTAGTTGCGCGGAAGCTTGCAGCATAGCTGTGGCGACTGTTGTAAGGTGGAGAATGTCCCAGCTTGCCTTTCCTTCGGGTGTAAGACAAAACACATCGAGCGCCTTGCCCGATTGGTGATATGATTTATTAGTTCGTCCATCGCATTTAGATTTGCCAGCCGTATACAATTTTGCCTGGCAGGCTTCATCACGGAACCCCCCGTCACTTGGGATGCCAAAGTCAATAGGACTAAAGCTAATAGCAAGTTCTGCGATGTCGATAAGGCGATCATCGATGCCCTCCATGTTTCTCATACTATTTGTGCCTAACTGGAACGTCATTACATTCTCCCCATGATGTACGATGAAACACCGCCAAGAGCAGCAGCCAGGATGATTACTCCAGCAGCCATACCCTTGCCTTTAGCTAACTGGATCTCTTGAGCAGCAAGTCGGTCATTAAGTTTAGCCATCGTCTTGGTCAACGATTCAACGTCTTTGTTTAACTGAGTAACCGCGCTGACCAATTGGCCTGCTTCAAAGTCTGGCATACCTGACATTTGTCTTATCTCTCAAAATTGTAAATCATGTAAATGGAAAACCAAGCGATACCGCCCAAAGCAATAATTAAGAAAAAAGCCTTATACAATGCGTCAAGGGTTGCTGCCCATTCAGAATCCCGTCTTGCTTTTGCTCTTGCCTGCGCTTTAACTGCGTTGGCCCTTTGCACCTTCCTTTTATTTTTAAATGCCTCAAAATCCTGCCACATTCCAAGCCTAGTTTTTTGCATTAAAAACTTTAAATCGGCCTCGGCTTTATTCAGTTTTTCAAGTTCATAAAAGGCTTCTAGATCGTTACCATTTGCACCGCTTGTTTTGTTAACTTCTTCCTCAACCTTTTCCTTATGGCCTAGATACGCTCCAACTGCCTTTGCACAGTCGCTTATTTCTTTGCCGTTTTGGATCGCTTTTTTTACAATCGCAAAGGCCGTGTTTGCAGCAATAACCGACTCTAAGAGCATTTAGCCACCCAGTGTAAGGTTGATATAAATCTGGGATTTTCGTAGGCCACCACACCTGTCACTTTTGCCACACTAAATCGCTCAGTCACTTCACGCTGGCTTGTTTGAGGTTCAACCACGATTGTCTGTCCCACTGGCGCAGGCATAAAAACAGGGCAAACCTCACCAATAGTTGACCACATTAGGCATCAACTAAACTTACAAATGATGGATCAGCCTCTTCTAAGCTAGGCCAGCCGTGAGTGACTTGATTTACTTCATGGTTGGTTGTGTATGTCTCAGGGCCGTATGTTTCAGTACCATCCTCTGCTGTGTGCTTTACTTTGTAAGTACCAACCATAGGCTTGTTCTGATACGCTTTGACTTCATCTAAGGTAGTCATTGCAGCTATGGCAGATTCTTTGGCATCCATCACTGTATAAATAGCTGTAGCGTGAGTAGCTACGTCTGCTGGTACGGCCGTGCCACCTTTCGCTTCCCGTGACCAATACCAATCCACTTGGCTTTGTAACGAGCCAGCGATTGATTTGACGCTTGAAAGCATAGTGTCTTTTAACGCATCAACGTCTTTATCAATTGCTGCGTATGTGCCAACAATCTCACCATCAGTTTCAGCGCGAGTTAATGCACCCTGATTGTAATAGCGGCTATCTAACCTAGTCTCGCTGTATGGCTTAATGCCAATCTCAGCCAACTCTTCTTTTGACCAGAGTACAAAGATATTGCGGGGATACTGAACGTCCCCAATCGTCAAGCCTCTGGCCTTTGTTACTACAAATCCTGCTTCTGTATTACCAACGAACCACATATTATTCTCCTGTGACTACCATGTTGTTATCGTGCGTTACTAAATTTAAATGGATTTTCTGCAAATGCTAAGAATATGTAAGTTCCACCAGAAGCGTTGCCATCACTAGATGTGCCTCGCCATTTAAAACCATTGCTTGTAAAGTCCATATCTAAAGAAGAAGCTGTTCCTTCTGCACCACTACTTTCAGCAAAAAGATAGCCGTTCATTACATTGCTTGGGAATCTTGCATCATCCTTAATGGCCCAACCATTGCCAGACGCATCAGTACGCTTAACCATCACATAAGCTGGCCTAAACCCACAGTGTACAAACGTACCATCAGTCGAGCCATTACCTGTGTATGAGCCGACCTTAGAATAGCCGTCTACTGAGTGGAAGCTATAAGCAACGTAGCTCCAGCTAGCATTATTTACACTGTGGTGGGCAGACAAAGCAATTGCGCTAGTCCACGCGCTATTCTCAGATGGTGAGAAATATGACCTAAGAACAGTCAGTGCTTGCGTACCGTTTAAATAACCTGTATTCGATAATTGTGATGTCATCACCACCCAGTTTGCAGGGTCAGCTTTGTTCTTAACTATTACCAAGTCAGGAGCCTTGCTTAATCCATGTCCCACTGTAGCTCCAGCAGTGCCATTACCTGACCATGTTGCTATACTAAACCCAGCCGCAGGGTTAGCTGACACACTAGAAGTGATTGAGCCGTTGGTGTTAGATACTGCGCTGCCGCCAGCTTTCCAGTTCCATGCTACAAAAGTCTTGCTTCCGCCATTAGCTCCAGTATTATTTGTGAGAGTAAACCCATCAGTATCAAACGAGGATAAACGAGCATTAGCACCTTCAGCCTGAGTGCCATTTGATGACATATTTTGAGCAACACCTGCGACTGAGTTTTGCAAAGTGTGACTGTCAGAACTGCTCCTGCTTTTCGTCCATACAAAATCGGCAAGAAAACCTACTCCTGTAATAGCGTGGTTGTTAGCACCATTACCCGTATACAACACAGTATTAAAATGCTCACTAGGAATCACATCAACCGATGGAAGGTTGTTTGTGCATAACGCTAGGAAGCCAGTAGGAGGTGCGTAGTAGAAGTCACCAATGCCGTTAGCGTCTTGGTTGCCTTGTGGGGTTTTGTTGCCAGCGAATGAGGAATCGCTACCAAAGTTGGCTATTTCAGTTGCCGTATCGCTAACTACTAAATCAAACGCCGTATTGGTAAATATGGCCGATATAGCACCTTGAGATACGTTGTTTTTATAAAATGTAACTGTACCTGCCGCCACATTAACTGCAACGCCTATTATATCTCCTGCTGCATACGTTGATCCATACGAAGAATATGTCCCCTCAAGTCGTTTTGTGCCATCATTCCTATAAGAAGTAGTCCCGACTGTGGCGCTATCTAGTGAGGACAATGAGTTATTCGCGTCTGCTATACCCACCATTACAGCACCACTCCTAATACTGATAAGGGTTTCCATATACCACTTGCCAGTAGTCATTGTTATAGTGCTAAAGGAATGTTGAAACGCGCCAGAACCTGAGACAACTGCTAAATTACCCTCGGCTAACGTAGACGCATTTACAGTGAGACCGTTCATAACAGAAAAATTATTCGTAGGACTATCAACCATCACATCAGATTCAGTCAGTCCACCTTCGCTAGTCCAATCATTGTTGTTGCCTGATTGATCGTACCAGTATGCGTATTCACGGGTGTCTGCAAAGGCTGCATAGATGTATGTGCCACCAGATGCGTTAGTGCCGCCATTGGTTGCTGTAAGCTGAAAACCCGTAGACGTAAAATTCAACGTGTTATTAGCATTATCCGACTCTGCATTACTCTCGTTTGCATTTAAAGTTCGCGTTACAGGGTTAGTCGGATTGCGAGTATTGTCGAATATTCGCCACTGTTCAACAGCATCACTACGTTTAATAATCACAAAAGCTGGAGAAAAACCTAGAGTGACTACTGGGCCTGTGGTGCTGCCATTTCCACTGTATGAACCAAACTTGCTGTAGCCTGTGACGCTGTGGAATGCGTAGGTAACGAATGTTGCCGAAACAGTATTACAAGATCCACCGATTGATATAACAGACGATGTGGGTGCTGTGTTAAACCATAAATTAGCGTTAGATGTTGATGCTAGTGTATCTTCTAACCGCAAGTATTTAGTAGGGCCAAGAGTTACATGCTGTGTAAACCAACCTCCAGCTAAACTTCTACGTTTATTTATAATAAAATCAGGAGCCTGAGACAAACCATGCCCAATGGTGTCGCCATTTGTCCCAGAACCAGTGTGGGTGATAATACTTTGCCCATAGGCAGTGTTAGCCCTGACCGAACTTGTGATTGAGCCATTAGTGTTAGAGGCTGTTGTGCCGCCCATGTCCCATGACCAAGCTACAATGTCATCCCCAGTGCTAGAGTTAACACGATACCCTCCATCGTCCATGCCTAGAGTAAAACCATCTGGTGCAAAACCTGTGACAGTTCTAACCATTGTTCCGTCAGCCGCAGCAGTAGCCTCTGCCCCTGTGGTGTTAGTCATTAGCATATTAGGCAATCCCCTAACTGCGTCTACTAAACGATGTGGGCTTGACCTTGTTCTGTTTTTAAACCAGATAAAATCGGGCTGAAAGCCTGTCCCACCTATATACTGATTCGCTTGAGTTGCCTCATAGGTCACTGTAGAAAAACCTTCTACTGTATAGTCCTGCTCAAACGGCAGATAGAATCCATTGGTTCCGTATGTTCCAGCGTAGGCTATTGGCTTCCATTCACCATAGTCGCCTGTCTCACCGAATGAATCAGCAGTTAAGGCTTGCCCGTCTATGAAGTTGACTTCACCTATGTAGCCATCAAAACCAGAGTCATGTGCCTGTCCAGATGCCATTTGACCAACATTATGCTCAATGGCTGTATTAATTATACTGTCCAAGTTTTGGGTGGGGTTGCTTGAGCCAGCAAATGATGTTACTCGTTCTCCATTAAGCCATAATTGTAGCCTGTCATCTGCTGTACCAGAAGTCGTGTTATAAACTGCAACGATGTGATACCAAGCAGAAGGGTCACGTAATTTTGCTAAAGTTTGTTTATAATAATTTGCAGAGCCGTTGTACCATTCAATAGTCAAAATGTCGGCAGTGTCTATATAAACGGCATTACCCGAAACGCTTGAACTAAATATAAAACTGTTTTGTCCTATCGTTCCACGTTTAAGCCAACAACTAAAAGTCCACGTTCTTAAATTACCTGCTGACGGAAATGTGCGACTAAGATACGTAATGTCAGATTCATTGAACCTTAAACTCTGCTCAATCTCATAATCACCGCCAGCAGCACTAGCACCAATGATTGTATTCTCGTTAAGTACGCTCATTATTTCACATCCAATGAAGCCACTGCATGAATTTTGGTTGCTTCTGCTACCACATAGTCTATTCGGTCTATTGAACTAGCTGCTGTTGATAGTGTAGGTGCAGTGCCAGCTACGAACTTGAAGTTAGTTCCAAAAGCTAATGTGCGTGAGCCTGTGCCGTCCTGAGTGATGAAGATAGAACCAGACTGACCAGCGACAGTGTTGGTTGGATTGGCTAGTGTGCGGTTGCCAGCTAATGTGACTGAGAAATTGTTGCTTAAAGCTAAGTCTGTAGCAATGCTTGCTGCATCTGTTAAGGCTGTGACTTCGCCACGTTGTCCTGCTGTGAATGTCTGTACAGCCGTTAGAGTTGCTGCAGCGTTAGCCGTTGTATTGGCAGCGTTAGCAGTGTTAGTGGTAGTCGTTAAGACAGCATCACGGGCAGCAACATCCACCCCATCGAATGTACTGTTAGTCGTGATTGGCCCTGTCATAGCACCGCCAGCGCGTGGCAAAGCAGCATCGCCTGACGCAGCACTTGAGGCTGCTGCTGATGCACTATTAGATGCGTTACTCTCAGAGGTTGCTGCGTTCCCTGCTGATGTACTAGCTTCACCAGCCTTAGTTGAGGCTGTTCCTGCTGATGTACTAGCTTCACCAGCTTTAGTGGTTGCAATGCCAGCTTGAGTTGTTGCTGTACTTGCTGAGGTGGATGCCTCGGATGCTTTAGTTGTAGCGGTAGATGCGCTTGTAGATGCCTCAGATGCTTTTGTAGTGGCTGTTGCTGCTGATGCTGCGACTGCTGCGGCATTGATCACCAAGGCCCACTTGCTTGCAGATACATCACTAGATAATGTGCCAGAGGTGTGGCTGACTAAACAGGTGTAGACGTTATTTGTAGCAGCATCAAGGGCTAAGTCCCGAACTGCGTATGTTCGTGAGGTAGTCCAATTACCTTGCCAATCACCTAACTCATTTGCTACCGATAGATCCCCGTTGGCATCATAAGCCAATACCTTGCCAGAGCGTTCTGCGACTGTGTCAGTGATCTCGACACCGCCAGCGTCACTTACTGTGGTGTTAAAGCGAATCGTGCGGTCAGCTTGCTCTTGAAGCTGTTGAATCATCATTACAATCTTATCGTACTGGGACTCGACCACCTCGGCATCAAAGCGACCATAGTTAACTAAGTCAACACCTTGAGTTAATGCCAGGCTACGCAATAAAGTGACGTTACCCGTACCAGCCGCAGGAATGTTGCCAGATGTGAAGGTAACATTACCGCCACCAGTAGCCCCTACGCCAGACAAGGTGTAATGGGTATTAATCGTTTTTAAAGTTGTGCCCACATAGACTTTAATATCTGCATCGGCAAATATCTTAAACGTGTAGGCAAAAACGGACTGAGTGCCGTTGCCGTTGTATGATGCTTTGTTGGTTGTGCTTGCGACAGTCACTGTAGCCTCCCATGATTGTAGGCATTACAGTAACTGTTGTTTGCTCGGTTATTAGAATGAAGGTGCTGAATCGCCCCTCTTCCACCAATAATCTTGACCACGCTCGGTCTTGATCTTTCGCTCGTATTTCTTGCGGTTCTGCTTGGCCTTTGGATCGGTCATCTCTTGAAGGTTATCAAAAATAGCTCGTTCAAGAATTAACCTTGCGTACCACAAGTTATTACCAGGCGTGTATCGTTGCATTAGTCTAGCAGCCTCACGACCTAAGTTGGTTTCATCACCAGTGAACGGATCTGTTGCAAAGTCAAAGCCACTCACACCAAGTCCGACAACATCTTCTACCAATGATGCGCCTGGCCCCATCGCTGTAGCCATCACACTGTTGCCAAATCTTGATTTATTGCCCACGCCACTTGCGCTAATAAAGTCACCAAAGATACCCAAGCCGCCACCTTGTGCAATTGAAGCTCCCAAAAAAGCCAAGTCCATCTTTCTAGGCTCACGACCTCTTGATATTTCTTTCATCTGTATTGCCAGCGCACCCATTATACTTAATGAGATGCCTAACCTAACTGCGTAAACCCCGACAAACTTTGGGCCACTGCGATACATATGGGTCATAAACTGAGTCATGCTAAACGACTTGTACATCATCGTCATTCTCGCTGCCTCACCCGTAAAGCTACCACGCTCCTTACCACCCCATGTTTGAATAGCTCGCACCCTTGCATCAGGCGTTGGCACAGCAAAGTCCATTTCGGTGTTCATGGCCTCAAGTATTTTAGTCACAAGGTTATCCACAGTTTCTGTGGGTAAGTCTAAATCGTGCATATTTTGTGGTCTAAAATAGCTAGTGCCACCATGCTCTTCT
>Ga0265309_10000130_pt1 | contig 26013 bp, 23 predicted proteins | sample Helome_FD_192492 | JGI IMG/M metagenome (GOLD analysis project Ga0265309, IMG submission 192492) | Marine sediment microbial communities from subtidal zone of North Sea - Hel_20160524 (Illumina Assembly) | ecosystem: Environmental > Aquatic > Marine > Subtidal zone > Sediment ...
TAAATCGCCAATCGCATCCTTGACGCGAATGTCGTAAAACATGATGCGTTCACGCGAAGCGACCCGTTCGGCCTCCCAGGCTGCGTTCTCGAAGCGCTGCTTGGCGCCTCTTGTAATTTCGCTGAAAATCGTAAAATGTCGATCGAAGCCGTTCAGAATCGTAGTGGCGATCTGGATCGATAAACTTTTATCCGGTTTATTCATTGCCAGACTCCGAAAATTTCACCCGAGTGTTACTTATCGTATCGTACAGGTCAATAAGATTGAAAAATCGCTTGATTTACATCAATTTAGCCATGTTTGAGTGGCAATCGACCAGGCGAGTATCTTGTCGCATGCGCAGGTTTATGTAAGCATATCCGTGCCCACAAAGAAAACTGATAATTAAATCCTCGAGGAAGGCACCATGTCTGAAAACAAAACCTATGCAGTCCCGGCTGAGTTTGCTGCACAAGCGAATATCACTGCCGCCCAATATGAAGAAATGTACCAGCAATCGGTAGACGATCCCGAAGGCTTCTGGTCGGAACAGGCCGAAAATTATATTTCCTGGTTTAAACCCTGGAATTCGGTCTGCGACTGGAGTTTTGACGCCGAAGATTTGCATATAAAATGGTTTGAAGGCGCCGAACTCAATGTGTCATACAACTGTCTCGACCGTCATCTTGCTACGCGTGCAGACCAGGTTGCAATCATCTGGGAAGGGGATGATCCTGGTGAAGATCGCAAAATTACCTACGCCGAGCTGCATGCAGAGGTGTGCAAATTCTCCAATGTACTGAAAGCGCAAGGTGTTGCCAAAGGCGATTGTGTTTCGATTTACATGCCGATGATTCCTGAAGCTGCGGTCGCGATGCTGGCCTGTACTCGAATCGGTGCAGTGCACTCGGTGGTGTTTGGGGGCTTTTCCCCGGACGCGTTGCGTGATCGTATCCAGGATTCGGACTGCCAGGTGGTGATTACCGCTGACCAATCGGTACGCGGTGGCAAACTGGTGCCATTGAAGGCGAACGCCGATAAGGCGGTCAGCGCTTGCCCCAACGTGAAAAGTGTAATCGTGGTGCAACGCGGTGGCGACCCGGTCGACTGGACCAGTGGCCGCGATGTCTGGTACCACGAGGCCATGGCCAAGGCCTCTGCGGAATGTGAACCTGAAATGATGGATGCCGAAGATCCGCTGTTTATCCTCTATACATCGGGTTCCACCGGCACTCCGAAAGGGGTGTTGCACACAACCGGTGGTTATTTGTTGCAGGCGGCAATGACGCATAAACTGGTGTTCGACTACAAGGATGGTGAAATCTACTGGTGTACTGCCGATGTTGGCTGGGTAACCGGACATACCTATATTGTCTATGGTCCACTTGCCAACGGCGCCACCACGTTAATGTTTGAAGGTATCCCCACGTACCCCGACATTTCACGCTTCTGGCAGGTATGTGACAAGCATGACGTATCCATTTTCTATACCGCACCGACCGCAATTCGTGCGCTGATGGGCGCCGGTGACGAACCGGTCAAGAAGACCTCGCGCAAGTCGCTGCGTTTACTCGGCACCGTGGGCGAACCGATTAATCCCGAGGCATGGTTGTGGTATCACAATGTTATAGGCGATGGCCGTTGTCCGATTGTCGATACCTGGTGGCAAACCGAAACCGGGGCACATATGATGACACCGCTACCGGGAGCTACCGCTACCAAGCCGGGTTCTGCCACCTTCCCGTTTTTTGGTGCACAACCGGTTCTGCTCGATGACCAGGGTAACGAAATTGACGGTAACCCGGCGGAAGGGAATCTTGCGATGCGCGCGCCATGGCCAGCGATGATGCGCTCGGTGTATGGTGATCACAAGCGTTTCTACGAAACCTACTTCGCGATGTTCAAAGGCTATTATTTTACCGGGGACGGGGCGCGTCGCGACGAGGATGGATATTACTGGATTACCGGAAGAGTGGACGATGTGCTTAATGTTTCGGGGCACCGCCTTGGTACAGCCGAGATCGAATCCGCACTGGTCAAACATCAAAAGGTCGCTGAATCGGCCGTGGTCGGGTATCCCCATGACATCACCGGGCAGGGTATTTATGCCTATGTCACGTTGATGGCTGGCGCAGAAAGCAGTGATGATTTGAAGGATGAGCTGGTGAAGTTGGTACGCACTGAAATCGGGCCCATTGCCAAGGTGAATATTATCCAGTGGGCGCCCGGGTTACCCAAGACCCGTTCAGGTAAAATCATGCGCCGTATTTTACGCAAGGTGGCGGCGAACGAACTCGATAATCTTGGCGACACCTCGACCCTGGCCGATCCCGGTGTGGTCGACAATCTGATCGAAAATCGCATCAATCGATAAAGCTTATCGAGCAGTACCCAAAAGCCCCGCATTAAGCGGGGCTTTTATTTGGAGAAGTAAATTATAATCCGGTTTTTAACCGCCGGTATCGCCACAGGTGTCAATCTTACCCCAGCTGAAACTGCAGACCCGGGTCGGTCAGCTGCCTGATAGTTTCTATCGCCGTGTCAATCCACAGCCACTGAGCAATCCTTACCTGGTCGCATTCAGCCCCGCGGTGGCAGAGTTGCTCGATATCGACCCGCTCCTGTTTCAAAATCAGCAACTGATCGATCTGTTCAGTGGTAGTGCAATTGCCGCGGACAGCGATTCGCTGGCGATGATTTATGCCGGCCACCAATTCGGGCATTTCGTCCCCCAGCTGGGCGACGGTCGCGCCTTGATGATAGGCGAAATCGCCGACTCTGACGGTACCGACTGGGAAATTCAGCTCAAGGGCTCCGGATTGACGCCGTTTTCAAGGATGGGTGACGGGCGTGCCGTGTTGCGTTCCACTATTCGTGAGTATCTCTGCAGTGAAGCCATCGCGGCGCTGGGTATCCCAACCACGCGTGCTTTGTGTATTACCGGCAGTAATGATGCGGTGTATCGCGAACGTCCCGAAACCGCTGCCGTGTTGACGCGGCTGGCACCGAGCCATTTGCGTTTTGGTAATTTCGAAGTATTTTTTTACCGGCAGCAGTATGCAGAACTGAAAATCCTCGCCGACTTCATTATCGAACAGTATTACGCGGCCTGCGCCAGCGCTGAAAACCCCTATCTTGAACTATTGCGGCAGGTTATCGAACGCACTGCCCGGCTGGTTGCACAGTGGCAACTGGTTGGCTTTACCCATGGTGTCCTGAATTCCGACAATATGTCGATGCTCGGGCTTACTATCGATTACGGGCCCTTTGGATTTCTCGATACCTACCAGTCGGCCTTCGTCTGCAACCATTCGGACGAACAGGGTCGTTATGCCTACGATCAGCAACCACGCATCGGTTTGTTTAACCTGTCCTGCCTGGCGCAGGCAATGCTGCCGTTGATTGACGATCAAAGCGGCGATCTGGCCGCCGAGAAAGCCAAACAGTTGCTCGCCGACTATCAACCCGCTTACCTCGCGTATTATTTCCAGGGTATGGCCGCAAAGCTTGGGTTGCCGGCGTTTCAAGAAGGTGACGAGGATCTGATTTCAAGGCTGTTTGGGTTAATGGAAAAGTCGGTTGATTTCACCATTTTTTTCCGTCACCTGAGTGAATTCGGTCCGGCTGAAGATAGTAATGAGCTGTGCGACCTGTTTATCGACCGCGAAGGATTCACTGCCTGGCACCGGGATTATCAAGCTCGCCTCGAGACCGTTAAAACGGCAGATGAATCGCGCCGGCAGCAAATGCTAGCGGTCAATCCAAAGTTCATCCTGCGCAATTATCTCGCTCAGCAAGCCATCGAGCGCGCAGAACACGGAGATTTCAGCGAGGTGGAAACCCTGCATGCCCTGTTGCAGAAACCATTCGATGAACAACCCGGGTTGGAGGACTATGCAGCCGAACCCCCGGATTGGGCGCGTCATATCGATTTAAGTTGTTCTTCTTAGAATCCGTAATTATCCATTTGCAATAACACCGGTTGCATGTTCTCGTTTTATTCTCTAGACTGACCGAGAATAAAACGAGAAGAGTTACAACAGATGCTAACTTCGCAGGAACAAAAGACACTACAGTTTATCCGTAATTTCCTTGCACAGTACGGCTATGCGCCCAGGTTCAAGGAAATCGGCGTTGCTATCGGGGTATCCTCGCATGGCACCATTCATCGTTATGTACAGTCTCTGGAAGACAAGGGCTACATCGATCGGGTCAAGGGTAATTCGCGTGGCATGAGCCTGGTGGATCTACCTCTGGTAAGCCCACCGACGATTCCCCTTGCCGGTAAGATAGCGGCAGGATTTCCGATCGAAGCAATCGAGGACCAGCAGGAATTGAACCTGGCCGAAATGTTCATGGGACCTGAATTGTTTGCCTTGCGGGTTACCGGCGATTCGATGATGGATGCCGGTATTCTCGATGAAGACTACGTTATCATCAGGAAACAGCCCGTTGCCAATGATGGCGATATAGTGGTGGCGATGATCGATAAGGCCGAGGCGACGTTAAAACGTTTCAAACGCCGGGGTGAGGCCCAAATTGCGTTAATTCCGGCAAATCAGGATATGGAGCCGATGATATATCCTGCTGAACGGGTCAGCATTCATGGTGTGCTGGTAGGACAACTTAGGAATTACCGTTGAATATCATCGGGCTGTAAGATTGTCTTAACTGGAGGGGGGTTACGCCTTCAACTGCTGCTGTATGATGCGCAGCATATCGGCAATAATCCGGGAATTACCGACGACGATTTGCCCATTTTCAAGAAAATGTCCGTCACCGCTATAGTCGGTCACGAGGCCACCGGCCTCACGAACAATCAAAGCACCGGCCGCCAGGTCCCATGCGTTCAAGCCCGATTCCCAGTAGCCATCCAGCCGGCCCGCGGCGACATATGCCATATCCAATGCTGCTGAACCAGCGCGTCGAATATCGCTTACCGAGGCGAAAAAGGCATTAAATAGCTTCAAAAATTCATCTAGTTCTTCGGGGTTCTTGAAGGGAAAACCGGTTGCCATTAACGCACCATTGATCGTTCTCAGGTTGCCGACACGAATCTTGCGATTGTTCAGGGTAGCGCCATCCCCGCGGCTGGCGGCAAACAGTTCCTGCTTGATCGGGTCATAGATTACGCCCTGCGTCAGTTTGCCGAGATGTTCACAGGCAATTGAGACAGAGTAGTGGGGAAATCCGTGCAGATAATTGGTAGTGCCATCGAGCGGATCAATAATCCAGCGAAAGTCAGCGCCGGCTTCGATGACACCCGATTCTTCAGCGACAATGCCATGACCAGGATAAGCCTTCAGCAATTCCTCGATTATGAGCGCTTCAGCTTCACGATCGACTTCGGTGACATAATCGTTTTGTGCTTTTACTTCGACCTTTAAGTCGGGTATTTTGTTGATTTTACGAACGATAAAATCACCAGCGCGGTGGGCCGCTCGTATCGCGATATTGAGCATAGGTTGCATTGGTGGGAATTCGTCGTGCTGAGAAAGGCGCGCAGTCTATCAAACGGTCTTGAATTAAACCAGAAGTAAACCGAACCAAACATCAACCGGGACAACCGTAAATGAAGCTGCAAAATGTCAGGATAGTCATGGTGGGAACGACGCACCCCGGAAATATCGGCGCCGCGGCAAGAGCCATGGGCAACATGTGTTTTTCCGAACTGACGCTGGTCGACCCACAATGCCCGGTCGGTGAAATCGCCTATGCCCGGGCCTCGGGTGCCAATGCTATCCTTGATAACCGTGAAACCTGCAAGGATCTTGCGCAAGCGATCGCTGATTGTAACTATGTAATCGCTGCCAGCGCGCGGCGTCGTTCGCTTCCCTGGCCGGAGCTCAGCCCACCGGACCTGGCCGACAAGCTTATCGGCATGGATGATACGGCTCGAACAGCACTGGTGTTCGGACGCGAGCATTCGGGTCTGAGCAACGAAGAAATACAGCTATGCAATTATATGGTTTGCATACCGACCAATCCTGATTTCAGCTCCCTCAACCTCGCCTCGGCGATCCAGGTGCTTTGCTACGAAATCTTCCAGCGCCAGGCCACGCTGCCACCGGCAGTCAAATCGCCAGAGGCAAATGATTTACCGGTTCCGAATGACGAACTGGAGGGCTATTTCGAGCATCTGCAAAATGTTCTGCATATGACCGGTTACCTGGACCCGCAGCGACCGGGAATGATTATGCAAAGATTGAGACGGCTTTATCTACGCAGCGAGGTGACTCGTAACGAGATTAATATTTTACGAGGCATGCTGACGGCAATCGAAAAGCAACGGCGCTAGCCTGCATGCAATATGCAGGCTATCTGTTACAAACTGTTACAAATCGTTACGCAGCTGAAAAGCTTTGTAACGATCATTTCCCTAGAATCGTTTCCGTAATCAATCAACTACGGAGATTATCCATGAAACTTTCTACTCGAATCATTACTGCTGTTCTGCTCATCGCCGGCAGTTCAGGTGCGGTATACGCATTCAGCAAACATAACGACTGGGGTATGTCCCCCGAAGAAAAGGTTGAGTTCGTTACCGAGCGGGTCACGCGCAAGCTCGATCTGGACATTCAGCAACAACAGAACTTTGCCGAACTGGCCGCAACCGTTACGCAAATCATGCAAGATGCCAAAATTACGAAAGCTCAAAATCTTACTGAAATTGGAGCTCTGTTACAGGAACCGAGTTTCAACCAGGCCCGGGCGCTCGAACTGATACAGCAGAAAACCCGTATGATCAATGAAAAGGCACCGCTGGTTATCACCTCCCTGGCCGTATTTCTCGACTCTTTGAGTGTCGAGCAAAAACAGCAAATGCAGGAATTCGTGCAACATCGGCACCGTCACCACCGTCATGGAGATAATGATTAAACCCGGCCATTTCCCACAACGCGGCTTCTCAGACAGGAGTCGCGTTGTACAATGCCGGTTTGAACCAGTCGGGTAACCGAATGCGTAAATTATTACTGATAGACGACGATGAACGGCTCGCCGCAGCACTAGGGCAGTATCTCGCCAAATTTGAAATGTCGCTCGACAATGAAACCCACCCACTAAAGGCGATTGAACACATCAAGCGGCACAGCTATGACCTGATCGTGCTGGATGTCATGTTACCCGAAATTGATGGCTTCGAGACCTGTCGCCGAATCCGTCAGTTCAGCCAAATTCCGATCGTGATGCTAACCGCTCGAGGCGAAGTCATGGATCGAGTTGTCGGGCTGGAGCTGGGGGCAGATGATTACTTACCCAAACCCTTCGAACCGCGCGAGCTGGTGGTTCGAATCCAGAACATTTTTAAACGCAGCCAGGCAGTAACCACAACCAGCGTTTACCAGCTGGGTGAGTTACAACTGGATATTGGCAGAAAACAGCTAATGCGGAACGATGCAGAGGTGTCCGTGACTGCTACCGAGTTCGGCTTACTGAGTTTGCTGGTACAAAATCAGGATCGCGTGTTGTCGCGTGACGAAATCATGCAGGCGCTACGCGGCCTGGATGCCGATATTTACAGTCGCGCAATCGATGTACTGATAAGTCGCCTCAGGCAGAAGCTGCAACGTCCTGAATTGATTCGCACGGTGCGCGGGCAGGGCTATCAGCTGGTGAATCGGTAATGTGGGATTATCTGCAAGCCAGGTGGCAGAGCCTGATCTTCAGACTGCTGTTTTACTTTTTAATTTCGATGTTGGCACTGGCGATCATTCTCGCCACCAGTTTCGCACGACGTTTGAAACCGCATGTACAGAATGAAATCCTGCCTAATGTAGAGCGCTATGTCGAGTATCTGATTGATGACATCGGGAATCCGCCTGACCTGTCGGCAGCTCAGCGACTGGCGAACGAATTGCCGTTCGAGATCAGAATCGAAGGCAGGGACGTAGACTGGAGCTCGAGCCCGAAACTGGGCGCCATTGCCAGTTATGACTTCGAACCAGCACCACGGCCTTACGACAATGTCTATTTAAGCCATCGTAGACGCGATCAATACCTGTTGATCCAACAACAGGGGTACCAGTATTTGTTTGCCGTCGATAACAGCTTTCGCCGGGGTTCCGAGCGTCGCCACTGGGTGTTGTTTGTCGCGCTCGGTTCGATCCTGTTTTTACTATATTTTGCGATAAGACGCATGTTCCGGCCGATTGGAGCGATTTCCGCACAGGTAAAGAAGATAGGCGAGGGCGATCTTACGCAAACCGTCCCAGTGCAAGGCAAGGGAGAACTGGCATTGTTAGCAGCAGGGATCAACCGAATGGCAGAACAAATCAAGGCCATGCTGGAGAGTAAATCGGGTCTGCTACTGGCGATAAGCCATGAGCTGCGCTCACCAATAACCCGCATGCGCGTCAATCTGGAGCTACTCGATGAGAGCGAAATCCAGCAAAAACTAATCGATGATATCCGTGAAATTGAAACCCTTGTTGCTGCCATACTGGAGTCGGAAAAATTGAACAACAGCCATGCGCCGCTAAACCTGAGTCGCTGTGAAATGCTCAACCTTACCGAACAAGTCGTTCAGCTCCATCCCTGTCGAAACCGCATCAAAACCAGCATGTCCCCGATCGAGCTTAAAGTGGATCAGTTACGCGTTAAATTACTGATCAAAAATCTGCTCGATAATGCCTGCCACTATTCTATCGACGAGCCAGCCGTGGTTGATCTCAGCCTGCGCCATGATCAGAAATATGTCGTTATTGAAGTACAGGACCGTGGTATTGGCATTGCCGCGGAAGATATTCCACGGCTGACCGAAGCCTTTTATCGACCCGACCACGCAAGACAGCGGGATACCGGGGGTTATGGTCTTGGGCTGTATTTATGCAAACTCATTGCCGAGGCTCACGGTGGACAAATTGTTATCGAAAGTGAAGCGGGCACGGGTACCAGGGTAATCGTCAAACTTCCGCTTGATAATAGTTGACCATTTTAGTCAGGATTGTATACTGATCCCGTTTTACGCTAACGTCATCCACGATGCGACTATCCACTAAAAGCCGTTATGCAGTGACATCACTGCTCGACCTTGTCATGCACTCCGACCACGGTCCTGTGTCGCTTGCCGATATCTCCATCCGGCAGGGGATTTCACTTTCCTACCTGGAACAATTGTTCGCCAAGATGCGGCGTAACAAACTGGTAGTGAGCACCCGTGGTCCGGGGGGTGGTTACAGTCTGGGCGGTTCACCTGATCAGGTTTGCATTGCCGATGTAATCAACGCGGTCGACGAGGAAATGCAGGTGGCGGACAAGGATGTTGTCAACGGCTCACCGAGTTACGAACCCTGTTTAACTGAACAGTTATGGCAGGAACTTAGCACTGAAATTGAAAATTACCTGACCACGATCTCGCTCGCCGACATGATGCGCAATGACGAAGTGCAGGAGCTTTCCCGTGCCCATGATTTGCGCCAGAAGTAATACAACACGATTTAAGCCGATGCCTGTGTATCTCGATCATAACGCAACATCGCCCATGCACCCGGACGTCGTTGATGCGATGCTTCCGTTTTTGCAGAACCCGACCGGAAATCCGTCGAGCCTGCATAGTTATGGCCGTATGGCGCGTTCCGCAATTGAATCCGCACGCGCCGAGGTTGCAAGTCTGCTGGGTTGCTCGAGCAATGCCGTGATTTTTACCTCGGGCGGAACCGAAGCGAATAACCTGCTGTTAAAAGGCTATGTCGATAGAAGCATCGACCGACCCGTTGTCAGTAGTGAAATAGAACATCCCAGCGTTCTCGAACCGCTCAGGCAACTACAGGCTGAAGGACAGGCAGTGGTTTTACTGAAATCTGATCACGACGGGCTGATTGACCTGCAGGCAGCCAGTCGGATTCTCGCCAGTGCCGAGGCGCAATTGCTATCGATTATTTATGCCAATAACGAGACTGGTGTGATCCAGCCGGTTGCCGAGCTGGCCGCCATGGTCGATCGTGATTCCTGTCTGGTCCATAGTGATGCTACCCAGGCCGTCGGCAAGATTCCACTCGATATGGCGCAGCTGGAGATCGACGCTCTCAGTTTTTCGGCCCATAAGCTACGCGGACCACAGGGTGTGGGTGCGCTGATCGTCAATCGTAAACCGAAGAATATCCTGATCAGCGGTGGGCATCAGGAAAATAAACGCCGAGGTGGTACCGAGAATGTTGCCGGGATAGTAGGACTTGGCAAGGCAGCGCAGGTTGCGCGGCTTGAAATGGAACAGAAGAAACACCATCTTGAGCAGCTTAGAGATGTTTTTGAAAACAGACTGGCTACCATCCCGGGCAGTGTCGTGTTCGGTCAACGGGCGCCACGGCTGCCGAATACAACTGATTTTGCGTTGCCCTATTGCCACGGTGAAACCTTGTTGATGGAGCTGGATCGGGCTGGTTTTGCACTTTCCAGTGGCTCGGCCTGTCACAGCGCCGTGACCGCGTCCAGCCATGTACTCACGGCGATGGGCGTCGAGGACAGTCTCGCGCTGAACGCGATAAGAGTTAGTTTTGGCATGGACAACAGTATGAAGGATGTCGATATGTTAATCGTGAAACTTCAGGAATTGGTAAACAATTTGCCAGCGGTCATCCGCCAGGCAGCGGTGTAGAGAGATATAAATGGCAATTCATCTTAGTGATACGGCGGCATCCAGAGTGCAGCATTTTATAGCCAACCGCGGCAAGGGCCTGGGTTTGCGGCTTGGTGTAAAAACCACCGGCTGCTCCGGGCTAGCCTATGTTATCGAATTTGTCGATGAGCTCCAGGATGACGATGAAGTATTTGAGACCAAGGGCGTCAAGGTTATAGTCGATAAAAAGAGCCTGCTTTTCCTCGATGGTACCGAGGTCGATTTTGCCAGGGTAGGGCTCAATGAAGGATTTCAGTTCAAAAACCCCAATGCCAAGGACGCCTGTGGCTGCGGTGAAAGCTTTACCATCTAAATTCTAGCCACCAGTTCTATGCAGTCCCCGGACCTTAGCCAAACTTATTTCGAGCTATTTGGAATGAACCCTGTTTTCGATATAGATTGCAGCCGTTTACACGCCGAACAGCAGCGCCTGCAGGCGATTTATCATCCCGATCGATACGTCGGCGCGAGTGAACGTGATAAACGCGTATCGGTGCAGGTGGCATCCTGGGTCAACCAGGCCTATGCAACGCTGCAGGATCCGGTGAAGCGGTCTCGTTACCTGCTGGAAATTAGTGGCGCCGAGATTCCTGATGATGCAACTACGACCTCGGATACCGAGTTTTTAATGGAACAAATCGAATTACGCGAACAGGTCGAGTCCTGTCGGCATGACCAAGATGGCCTGCAACGAAGCGATCAAATCGGGACCGGGCTGGCACATCGAGCAGATGAACTGGCCAGAGATTTTGTCTCTCACTTTGAAGCAGCGGAGTTCGTCAAGGCCATAGAAAGCAGCCGCAAAATGCAGTTTATTCAACGTATTCAGCAACAGCTATCCGAGCTTCAGTTCGAACTGGAGGATCTCTGATGGCCTTACTGCAGATATCCGAGCCAGGTCAGGCAACGGTCCCTCACGCGCATCGCTACTCGGCGGGAATCGACCTCGGTACGACCAATTCCCTGGTGGCGACGGTACGCAGCGGCGAGGCGGTTTGTTTACCCGATGAGGAAGGCCGAAGTTTACTGCCATCGGTGGTCAACTTCAGTAACGCGCAACCCCTGGTGGGGTACGAGGCACAGGCACTGCAAACCAGCGACCCTCTGAACAGCATTGCTTCGATCAAAAGGCTGATGGGGAGAGCCCGGCAAGACGTGATTCAGCTTGGCGATGTGGTCCCCTACGAATTTGTTACCAGCGAAGGTAGTAACGTGCCCAGGATCCGCACCCTCGCTGGTGATTTGAGTGCGGTGGAAATATCAGCTGAAATTCTCAAAACGTTGGTCCGTCGCGCTACTCAAAGTCACGGTGGTGATCTCGATGGCGTTGTCATCACGGTACCGGCTTACTTCGACGATGCACAACGTCAGGCAACCCGCGATGCAGCGACCCTGGCCGGGCTAAATTTATTCCGCCTGTTAAATGAACCCACCGCGGCTGCAGTAGCATACGGGCTTGATCGGGACGCTGATGGCCTGATTGCTGTTTATGATCTTGGTGGTGGTACCTTCGACATCTCGATTCTGCGGCTTAACAGGGGTGTGTTTGAAGTGCTGGCAACCGGGGGGGATTCATCGCTGGGTGGTGACGATATGGATCACGCCCTGGGTGAGTGGATTATCCAGCAGGGCGGTTTTACCGACATCGATGCCAAACTGGCACGTCATATCCTGCTAGCGGCGCGAAAGGCCAAGGAAAAACTCACTACTGCGGAATCGGCCGAGATCCTGATCGATTATCGCCGGCAAAAGTGGAGTGGCACAATTGATCGGCAACAGTTGGAAGAGCTAATTCAGGTGCTGATTCAGAAAACTCTGACCGCCTGTCGACGGGCTTTGCGAGATGCTGGAATTTCTAAAAATGATATCGGCCAGGTAGTTATGGTCGGTGGTTCGACCCGCGTACCTCTGGTGCAGTCGATGACAGGTGAATTCTTCGCACGGGAACCCATGTGCGACCTTGATCCTGACAAGGTAGTCGCACTCGGGGCGGCGATTCAGGCTGATATTCTGGCTGGTAACAAGCCGGACAGCGACATGCTCCTGCTCGACGTACTGCCGTTATCCCTTGGTATAGAAACCATGGGTGGATTAAGCGAGAAAATAATCAATCGAAATACTGCGATCCCCGTGTCCCGGGGGCAGGATTTCACTACCTTCAAGGACGGCCAAACCGCAATGTCAATTCACGTGGTGCAGGGTGAACGGGAACTGGTCTCGGATTGCCGCTCATTGGCGCGCTTTGAACTGCGCGGTTTTCCACCAATGACCGCTGGCGCAGCGAGGATACGCGTCACCTACCAGGTAGATGCCGATGGCCTGATGTCGGTTAGCGCTGAGGAAACCACCAGTGGAGTTAGTGCAGATATCGTGGTTAAGCCCTCGTACGGGTTAACCGATACGGAGATTGAATCAATGTTGCGAGCTTCGATGGAGCACGCCCGCGAAGATGTCGAACTGCGTATGCTCAAGGAACAACAGGTTGAAGCTAAAAGGGTAGTCGAGGCGATCAATACGGCACTTGCACAGGATGGAGAAGTTTTGTTGAGTAAATCGGAAATTGCCCAGATTCACGAACATCGTGACAGGCTTGAGGCAGCGATAGAGACGGGCTCCGCCACTGAGCTCAAACAATTAATCAAGGCGATCGAAGACGCAAGCGAGTTCTATGTCGCCAGACGCATGAATGCGAGTGTGCAGGAAGCACTCGCAGGAAAACAAATCAACGAGGTTGATATTTGATGACCCGGCTTACCATATTGCCTCATGAAGAAATCTGTCCGCAGGGCGCGGAAATTGATGTTGAACCCGGTGTTAGTTTGTGTGATGCAATGCTGCGCAATGGTATCGAGATCGAACACGCCTGTGAGAAATCCTGTGCCTGCACAACCTGTCATGTATACGTACGTGCAGGATTTGATTCCCTGGAGGAATCGACTGAGGACGAAGATGACTACCTCGATAAAGCCTGGGGTCTCGACATGGATTCACGCCTGAGCTGCCAGGCTGTGGTAGGGGATGAACCACTGACTATCGAGATACCAAAATACACCATCAACATGGTGTCGGAAAACCACTAGGAGTAGACCATGAGCCTGAAATGGACAGATACACTGGACATCGCCATAGAACTATCCGAAACGCATACGGATGTCGATCCCCAGTACATTCGCTTTACCGACCTGCACGCCTGGGTTTGCGCACTCGCTGAATTTGACGATGATCCCAATCGATCGAACGAAAAGGTTCTGGAAGCTATCCAGATGGCCTGGATAGAAGAAGCAGACTAACTGGTCAGCTTATAGTCAATAAATTGGCGGTAAGCGTCGGGATACCGTCACACTTCTTTCGTTTAATCAAACACTTTGACACTGTTCTTAACGTTGTTTAAGTGGTTTAAAATAAAAAATTTAAAATTTATTTTTAGTTAAACATAATCAATTAATCATATTTCATACAATAATTTAACACTTTAACTTAAAGTGAATTCTATTCTAAGCATTGTGAACTTGGTCACAGTTTACTTGCAATCATATCTCAATTAGGTAAATTAGCTTCATAAGCCACTCGTTAAAAGAAGTGGATAAGACCCTGAAATAAAAGTACTTTTAAAGTGACGGGCATGTATTACCCTAGACCTCCCTGAATGCAATATTCAGGTAAGAAAACATTTAAATCCGGAGAGAAAATATGAGCAATGTAGCATATATCAATGAATATACGCCTGAACAGCAATCCTACGCGGAGCCGTCGCAACTCAAAACCTACTACGATGCCAAAAACAAAACAGGCTGGTTTTTAATGAACGGTGCACCACGTCCTTCGTTTACCCCACGATTGCTTGCCGATATAAATAGTTACTTCGATACTGTCAGGCGGGATATGGCGGAAACCAATGGCGAAAAGTATGATTATCTGGTTTTGGGTTCCGATGTCGACGGAGTCTTCAATCTGGGTGGAGATCTGGATCTGTTCAGTAGCTATATTCGTAATAAAAATCGGGATGGGCTACTAAATTACGCCATTCGCAGCATCGATCTTGTCTATCAAAATATGACTCACCTGGGAGAGGAGCTGACAACTATATCCCTGATACAGGGTGATGCACTGGGTGGGGGTTTCGAATCAGCTGTATCAGCCAATGTAGTTATCGCCGAAAAAGGATCAAAAATCGGATTACCGGAAGTCCTGTTTAATCTCTTTCCGGGAATGGGCGCGTTCTCGTTATTATCCAGAAAGATTGGATTTGCTGCTGCTGAAAAGATGATTTTAAGTGGCGGTCTGTACACAGCTGAACAGCTGTTCGATATGGGTGTGGTTGATGTGCTGGCTGAAAAAGGAGAAGGAGAGCTGGCTGTATATCGCTATATTAAATCGAATCGCAGGAATATGAATTCCTATCGATCCATGCAAAAAGTAAAAGACATTTGCAATCAGATAAGTTACCAGGAACTGGCTGATATAGCTGCTGTATGGGCCGATGCCGCGATGAATCTGACAAAGAAGGATTTGCGTATGATGGAACGGCTCGTTCGTAGACAGAATTCACGCGTTGTTAATGACTAACACCATGCTTCATTATTAGTCAGTCGTTTTGCTCTTAAATATCTCATGGTTAACCGTAGCTGCCTTGTTTAGTGCAGCTACGGTATTTTTAAACACTTTTTCTACTCGAACGCACATTTGATTTATCTTCTCACTATCCATGTCGTAGGGTTTTAGCAGCTCTGCCTCCTGGCATGTCTGTACCAGTATGCCGGCCCCGAGTTCAGTCGCCGAGCCTTTTAAAGCATGCAACTGTTCGCGAAATTCAAGATAGTCATCCCGAATTGCCAGTTTAAGGATTTCGATATGTTTACAGCCTTCGCTTTCAAAGTTCGATAGCAAGGTCTTAATGAAATCCGGATCATCACCCAGTATATCCAGTTCCTGCAACACCATATTGTCATACCACTCTGACTCGGCGAAGTTGCTCTGCAAATGTCTGCGTGACTCTATCTTCGAAGTTGGCTTACTTGCTTTAGCTTTACGGATATTCTTCGACAATGAAGCGATGCATTCGAGTAGCCCACGGGCGTCGATGGGCTTGGTCAGGAAACGGTTTGCTCCTGCATTTAACGATGCATCCCTGGCTTCGGGCGTAGCATCGGCGGTTAACATGATAACGGGTAACTGCCCGCTGGTGTCCATGAATCGCAGTGACTTGACTACCTCAACTCCCGATATTTCAGGCATGTTCATATCGAGGATCAACATATCTATTTTATCGAGATCGTCACTGAGAATATCGAGTGCTCTGTCGCCGGTGCTGGCAATACGAACGTTGTGGCCCGCATTGCGTAAAATGCCTTCGATAACCTGCTGATTGACACGGTTGTCTTCCGCGACCAGTATATTTAAACCCGCGGCACCCGCCTGCCTGGCATAGTGTTCTGCCATAGTGACAATCTTGCTGTCGTTCAGATTCACACTTTGTGCGGCGTGGAGGGCGTTGAACAATGGCCGCTTTTCTTCCACGTTGGCAATCGTTGAAATGTAATAGTGATTTGAATTATTGGCATCGATCATGGTGTCCGATGAATTGATCAACACCATTGAGGTGTTTTCGAGCAATCCTTCTGACTTAACCAATTTGGCAAACTGGATAGCATTAATATCCGACAGACAGGACTGATCAACTACAATAGTTTCATAGGGATTGCCTTCATCACTGGTCTGGATCATCTGCGACAACGCACGTGTCGACGTCCTGACCCAGTCGAAGTTGACCTGCCAATACTTAAGCGATGGCCTGATGATACTGGCGGTATCTTCGCCGGATAGCAACAGAACATGGTTCTCCGAAATACTGGTTTTCGGATTTTTGCTGGCAAGAAACGGTATCTCGAACCAGAAGGTAGAACCTTTATCGAGCGCACTTATAACGCCGATTTCACCATCCATTAATTCAACCAATTCTTTTGAGATAGTGGTTCCAAGTCCGGTTCCACCGAATGATCGGCTGCTACTGGAATCGGCCTGGGTAAAGTCGTTGAAGATGTTATCTAATGATTCTTCAGCAATTCCAATACCTGTGTCGGTAATCTCGAACCTGATTCTTGGAGTCGATTTACCCCCCCCGACCAGCTTCACCGAGAGTATTACTGATCCTTTGTCAGTGAATTTGATCGCATTGTTGACCAGGTTGATCAAAATCTGGCGTAAATGCTGCTGATCCCCTTTAAGCGCGAAGGGAGTCTCGGGATCGAAGGTTGATGAAATGGTCAAATCCTTCTTTTTGCCCATTGGTGAGAGCATGTAGATAACCGAATTAACCAGTCCATGCAGATCAAAGTCCCTGGATGCAATAAGAATTTTGCCCGATTCGATTTTTGCGATATCGAGTACGTTCTCGATAAGTTCAAGTAGGGTATTGGCCGAACTGTGCATGGTGCTAACCAGTTCTTTTTGTTCGTAACTCAGTTTTGTTTCACGTAACAGATCGCCCATGCCGATAACGCCATTTAGTGGTGTTCTGAGTTCGTGGGACATATTCGCAAGGAATCGGCTTTTTGCTTCGTTTGCCTGCTTAGCCATGTCAATCGCGGCTTGTAACTTCCTGATCAGAAATGCAGCGTAGAGTGGTAACAGCATCAGCATTAGCAGTAAACTGACACCGAAACTTCGATGCTCTTGCCAGAATTCACCCCATAAAATGACAATTGAAAATCCAACAATTGCGATTGCCTGAGAGATATACAGATTTGAAAGCCCGAAACGGAAACCGTTACCGAGAATAACCCAGAGGTAAATCAAAAATAGCGGTACTACATCAGCGCCAGTGTGGAACATGAGAATAGATAGCGAGCCCATGTCGAGCGCTGCCCCACAAACTCTTCTAATCTGCGATGGCACTGGGTTGATAACCAGAGCGGCAAAAATCGCTACCGCCCCAGAGTAGTACAGGATGACTATAAGTCCCGCAAGCGATGAAACAAGATCAAGAAAATCTTCTTCGCCATTCCAGGGTATGCAGATATAGATCAGGACAAGGAATCCAATCGCAAGCCTTAGTTTGGATTGCTCTGGTTCAGAATCCCCAGTTCCCTTGAGTCTTTTGTTTAGGCGACTCAGATAACTGGCATTGGTGTTGGAAGATGCCATTTGGAAAATAAGTTTCGGTGGTTAGCTATCATTGAAGGCTTTGTGGATTCTGGTAATGTTGTCCAGGCGCTCGAAAAAAGCTTCAACGCAGATTGGGTCAAATTGCGTACCAGCATGCTTGTGCAGATAGTCCTGCGCGTCCTTGGCATCCCAGGGTTTTTTATACGGTCTGGTCGAAACCAGGGCGTCGTAGACATCAGCCACGGAGACTATGCGGGCAACCAGCGGAATATCCTTGCCGGAAATGCCGTTTGGATACCCGCTGCCATCAAAGCGTTCGTGATGATTTAGCGCAATGATCGAGCCGGTCTGGATATAGCGTGACTGACTATTGGACAGGATCGAATGACCCACAATCGTGTGTTGCTGCATCGTCAGCCATTCCTGGGGTTCGAATTTACCGGGCTTTAGCAGAATGCTGTCCTGGATACCTATTTTACCGATATCGTGCATGGGGGCGGCATATTCTATTTCATCGCACTCTTTTTCACTGAGTCCCAGGGCTTCGGCTATCTCACGTGAATACTTTGCCATACGTATTACATGATTGCCGGTGACTTCGTCGCGATATTCCCCGGCTTTTGCTAGCCGCAGCAGGGTTTCATGTTCACGGGAAACGATTTGTTGGGTCGCGACTTCGACCTGTCGCGCCAACCAGTCGGCCCGGTCCTGGATGATGGATTGCTGTTCATGCAACTTGAGCAGGTTGCGACAACTGGTGCGGCATTCAATCTGATCAATCGGTCTGGTCAGGAAGGCGGTGGCGCCGGCTTCAAGCGCGTCGTAACGCACCGATTTTTCACTCACCACGGTAATCATCATTATTGGTATATCCTGACAGGCGGTTTTGTTGCGGATGTGTTTGATTAACTCGACCCCGTTCATTTCGGGCATGCGATAATCGGTAATAATTAAATCAGGATGATTATGGTCTAACCATTGCAATGCCTCTAGGGGTTTATCGAAAGATTCTACACTGACATCTTCTTCGGCTTGCTGAATTATTTTGGTGAGGATCGTACGTCCAGTGGATTCATCGTCAACGATTAGTACCTTACGTTGCCGTCGAAGAATGCTCAGCCGACGGGCGTTTTCGTATGGTTCTATGTTTGAGTCCTTTGGTATATCGGTCTTACTATCTGTACTCGAAATCAATTTTTCACCCCATATTGATTTTGACAGGAGCGACATGGTAACAATATCAATAACTTATGTCGCTTTTCTCATTGTTGTTATATGAACTGCGTCACTAAACAGAATCGTGTATATAGTTAATTTTCCAATATAATCAAGTTATTAGGGTATTTTATTAATAGATTAGATGAACCGAGATCAATGACTGTAAATAATTCACTTTTTCACCTGTTTAGCGAAAATATTTCCACTCGATTGTTAGTAGTCGCTGTTTTGCTGTGGTCCTGCATGACACCGGTCAACACCGTGGCGGGCGAGATAATTGAACTTGAACTCGGGCAATCCGCTTACCAGATCGAGCTCGCCGTTACTCCGGCGCAACGTCGCCGGGGCTTGATGTATCGTCAGCAACTTGAATCAAGACAGGGCATGTTACTGGTGTATTCACGGGCAGGGGATCATCGCATCTGGATGAAGAATATGCGCATAGCCTTGCGCGTGTTCTGGATCGATGATGCGTTCACGGTAATCAGCGTACAACGCCTGGAGCCCTGCAGTAGCTCTCCATGCCCCGTATATTCGGCGCCGCGAGATGCGCGTTTCATTCTCGAACTTGGTGATTACAACCACGAGCTCGCTACCGGCGATAAGATCGAAGGGCTTGCCGAGTTCTAGCAATTCAAAGAATTACCCACAGCACAACGGGTATCACCATGATGCTGGCGAAGTTCGCGATTAAAACGATCGAAGCAACCTTTTGTGGCTCCTGCTTGAAACGTTCGGCGACGAGGAAGTTGAGTATCGCGGGGGGCAGGGCGCTAAACAACAACAGTATGGGGACCTGCTCGGGTGGCAAGTCGACTACCTGAAGAAAAAGTAAGGCGACAATCAAGCCACTGACAGGGCAAATCAACGCCCCCACAGCCCCGATCTGCCAATCCTTGAAGTCTATCGCCAGCATGCGTACGCCAAGCGAGAAAAGTAGTAGCGGAATTGAAACCTGACCGAGCATATGAATCGGCAGGCGCAAAAACTCCGGTATCGTCACCTGCATTACAGACACGCTGATGCCTAAAATGGTTGCGATGATCATCGGGTTTCTGGTGACCACCTTGATCGACCAGCGTTGGGTGATCATTTGCTGGCCCAACAGAAAATGCAGGAAGTTCTCGATCGCGAACAGCAGGACGGCAGCCGGTAAAGCGGCGGCGCCGAAGGTCAGTATGATCAGCGGCACCCCCATATTACCCGAGTTATTGAACATCATCGGCGGCACAAATGTTTTCCATTGGTAGCCCATCAGTCTTGCTACTGGCCAGGCGACGATTGCTGAGCCAAGCACTACGACTGCACCGCCCAGGGTGAGGTATAAATAGTCGGACAACGCATAGTCGCTGGCCGACAAGGTATCGAAGATCAGGGCGGGAATGAAGATATCCATATTGATGTGATTACCCGACGACATGTCGGTTTCGCTGCGATAACGCGCATACAGGTAACCAATAACTACAATACTGAATACCGGGAAAATTATCGCGACGATGCGATAGATTAATTCGACTTGCTGCATTTTCGTCTAGAAATAGAGCGAAATATCTTTGTGCACCGCGAGACAGCCTGCAATCGACTCGGCCTGATCCGAGGTCAGGCGTTCCTGCATACGCATGCCAATGGTAGTGGCAATCGCCTGCTCGTACTGCTCGAGATCATTGGCGAGTTCATCGCTAGCCCGTTGATGCCACTCAATTTCGGCTTGCATAATCTCGGCAGCCTGCATGATTTCAGCGATCGCTTTCTCCTTGTCTGGCGAATTGCCTCGCAGGGCCCGCTTGGCGCGGTTCAATTTTGCACTGATACGATGGGTTTCAGTTAGCATATCGATCTCATTGCCCAGGGCTTTGACCGCTTCGAGTCCTTCAGCAGCGGGTTGTTGCTGCACCAGGTCGAGCAGTAGATTGAAACGATCCTGCAATGCGATGAGAGCATCCGTTTCTGTAAGCATTTGGCGCATGGTGACAATCATGCCGTAGCTATCATCGGCATTTTGCCGATATTTTCTGCGTGCTGAATTTTCGGCTTTAGCGAGTGCCTCAAAGCGGGCGCGCGACTCGCTCCAGCTCTCGGGAATACCTGTTTCCAGGGATTCAATTTCTGCTTCGAGTGCAGAGATTTTCGCCAGTAATTTCTCAATCTGCTGCTGATCCACATTGTCGGCCGAACTTGCTCGCTGACGTTGTTGTTCTAATTCAGCGATTTCGCGCTGAAGCCTGCGCATTGTTTTCTGTATCCGGCGCACCTCGATATGCTGTGCCCGATACCCTGGCAAATAGTCCTGCATTGCTTTGCTGGTGGCGCGAACCTCTTCCACCAGGCCGAAGGTGGCGCCGGCCTGGTTATAACTATCATTCAAACGCTCCTGATACTCGTCGGGCAGGTAGGCAAGGCTTGCTGTTTTGACACGCTCGATGCTCTGTTTAATCGTTGCCTCATTATTGTCGTAATCCACGAACAGGTAGTTTTCCAGGCATTCCTGAAGTCTCGGGTTGCTTGGTGGTGGCGCTGTCTCCGATACCAGGTGGGTTTTATTCGGCAGGTAATTTACCAGGCCCGGGTACATGCCTGCGATCGCGAGGCCTAAAAGCTGGAGGACGATAAATGCCGCCGCGCCTTTATAGATATGCACAGTGCGCACATCCCTGGGTGCGACGCCACGCAGATAGAATAGCGCGAAACCAAACGGCGGGGTCAGAAAGGATGTCTGAATATTCAGACCAACCATTACGCCGAACCAGACAGCAGTGACGTTTGCGCTTGGATCAGCCAACAGAATCGGGGCAACTATCGGTACTACCACGACCGCGATTTCGAGAAAGTCGAGAAAGAAACCAAGAAAGAAAATAACCGCCATAACCACGATGAACTGGGTCCAGAACCCCCCAGGGAGTGAAGTTAAATGCTCTCTCACCAGCTCTTCGCCACCAAATCCGCGAAACGCCGAGGTCAGCATCGCGGCACCGAGTAGTATGATGAATACCATCGACGTGGTCTTGGCGGTATCGAGCATTACACCGCGCAGGGTGTCTTCCAGTTTGAACGCTCTCCAGGTGGCCCAGCCGATGGAACCAATCAGAATCATTGCCGCGATAGCAGCGAGGGTTATGCCGAGAGCGTCATGACTGGACTGGATATTCTTGATATTGAGATCGAATAGATTGAGCAGGATGATAATCGCGATAACGGAACCAATGCTCAGGATAGCCGGGTAGTAGGCACGCGGCTTGCCTTCCATCAAACGGTAGCTACCCATCACCATCGCACCAATCGCACCGATCGCGCCGGCCTGGTTTACCGTTGCGACACCGAGAATAATCGAACCCAGCACGATAAAGATCAAAGCCAGCGGTGGCACCAGCGCCAGCAATACCTTGATTATAAATTTATGATCGTATTTACCTTCGAACGGCACGGGCGGAGCAATCTCGGGTTTGATCAGGGCTGAAACCAGGATATAAAGCATGTAAAGCCCCACCAGGATCATGCCTGGCAAGAAGGCACCCATGAACATATCGCCTGCGCTCGCGGTAACAACGTCGAAGTCTCCCGGCATCGAAAACTCGCCGGTGGCTTCCTTGTACTCGGTCTTGCGCATGGTCGCCGCCTGGTCAGCGGCGCTCGACAATTGGTCCGCGAGGATGATCAGTACGATCGAAGGCGGGATTATCTGCCCAAGCGTACCCGAGGCGCAAATGGTGCCGCAAGCCAGTGACTTGGAATAATTATTACGCAGCATCGCCGGTAATGAAATGAGACCCATGGCGATAACCGTGGCACCGACAATTCCGGTTGTGGCAGCCAGCAAAGCGCCAACAAACACGACCGAAATTCCCAACCCCCCGGGAATCGGCCCAAACAACTGCGCCATCGCTACCAGTAAATCTTCTGCAATCCTCGAGCGTTGCAGCATGATCCCCATAAAAATAAACAGTGGGATCGCGATCAGAGTATCGCGCTCGACCACCCAGTATAGACTTCGATAATTAGTGACACCGGCGCTAAGCCATTGATTCGGTCCACCGAGCACAAAGTAGGCATCGACATTGCCCTCGAAGATCCAGCCACAAAAGGCTGCAATGGCGATGGCAGCTATCGCCGAACCGGGGAGTGCGAATGCAACCGGGAACCCCGAGGTCAGCGCGAAGACCATGATCGCAATCAGCAGGACGAGGAAATACAGCTCCATATCTAGGCGTTATTCTCCCTGACCAGCTGGCTATAAGTCTGCTGATCTTCAGCGCCATGACGGTCGAGCAGTTGACTGACGTTGTAAAGCAGGAAGCTGACGAATTGAATCAGCATCGTGACCGAGAATATGATCAGGAAGGCGGCCATAATGTATTTGACGTACATGCCGTAGCCGCTTTGTGAGACTTCGAAACTGAGCAGTGGGCTATTGATGCTGTTACCGCGTCCCCCCATACCGTGCATCAGGATAACCCAGCAAATGGGCATGCCGAGGAAGACGCAGCCGATCGAATCGAAGAAGGCCTTGCGCCGACGCTTGAACCCGGCATAGAGCACGTCTACGCGCACATGCCCTTCCTGTGCCAGTGTCGAAGCGCTGGCAAACAGAAACAATGCCGCGTACCAGAAACGCACGACGTCCCCCATGTAAGCCTGCTCATACGAAAATACGAAACGCGTGATTACAATCAGGAATTCAGACAGCACGCACATCAGCGCGAGCCAGGTAAAACTGATGTGGCGCAGCCAGGCGGCGACAAACAACGAAATCACGATCAATGGATAATGCACATAGGTGCCGCGAAATATGGGGCGCCCCAGTTGCTGGGTCAGCCATTCGCCGACTATCGGCTCGAGCAGGCCCTCGACACGCAGAAACGAGATCAGCATATCGATGGCACCTACCAGGGTAACCGACCAGAAGGCGAAACGGACAATGTAGGCGGAAATCGCCGAGAAGCGAATACTTTCCTGGATGAGCGAGCGTGAACCGGTTTTAACCACGTAAGCCACGCTGCCCAGTAATACCAGGAGGTAGCTGACAACCTGGATCCAGCCATTCCTCACCTGGTTTTCATTCAGCGCTTCGACCTCGAGACCAAACCAGTCGTAATGGGAGAACAACGCGTAGCTACCCGGCATTTCCTGCCAGTAAACCAGGTAATTGTTAATCAGGTAGAGGAATATTCCGCTGACCATGAGGTAGGCAAAGCTACGCATAATCAGTGGGATATTATCTTTTATCATCTTGCAGCCGGCACAGGGGCGAAAGAAAACGGAGTCCGCAGACTCCGTTTTAATTTCACAGCAAATCTAATCCTAAAGTCCGAGAACGCGGTTACGTTGTGCAACGTAAGCCTGATCTGATATTTTGGCCCAGGCGCCAACTTCATCCCGCGACGCGAGGAAGCTCTGATGAATCTTCTTCACCAGTGCGCTGTGTTGTTGCACTTCTTCAAACACTTCGGCAGCGGCGTCACCGAAGCTGTCGTAGATGTCATCGTTGAAACTCCGCAGTTTAACGCCCTGATCGGAGATCAGTTTTGCCAGTGAAGCTCCGTTCTTGGCGTTGTATTCTGACATCATGACTGAATTTTCCATTTCAGCCGCGGCCTTGACAATAATCTGGTCGGACTTGCTCAGGCTATCCCAGAACTTCTTGTTGATGCCGAGCGACAACTGTGCTGCCGGTTCGTGCATGCCCGGGTAGTAATAAAACTTGGCGGCTTCATAGAACTTCATGAAACTGTCATTCCAGGGACCTACCCACTCGGTCGCATCGATCGCGCCGGAAACCAGGTTTTCATAAATCTGGCCACCCGGTAGTGATACCGGTGACGCGCCCAGCTTGGCGATAACGTCGCCACCGAGGCCTGGCATGCGCATTTTTAGGCCCTTGAAATCGGACGCGGAACGCATTTCCTTGCGGAACCAGCCGCCCATCTGTACACCGGTATTACCGCAGGGCAGGCACTTCAGGCCATAGCCGGCGGCGAGTTCGTCCCACAGTTCCTGTCCGCCGCCAAATTGCATCCACGAGTTGATTTCAGTGTAGGTCATACCGAACGGGACCGCAGTAAAGTATGCCCAGCCTGGATTCTTGCCTTTCCAGTAATAATCCGCGGCATGGTACATTTGCGCATTGCCCGAGGCGACTTCGTCAAAAGAGTCAAAAGCCTTGACGCGTTCGCCGGCAGCAAAGTAGTTAACCTTGATGCGGCCATCGGTCATTGCGGTCAGGCGTTCGGCAAAGCGTTGCGCGCCCGTTCCGAGGCCTGGGAAATCACGCGGCCAGGTGGATACCATGGTGACTTCGATTTGTTTTGCAGCTAGTGCCGGTGCTGAAACAGTTGCAGCTCCGGTTGCGAGGGCGGCTGCAACGCCACCTTTAAGTAGATCACGACGTTTCATTGCTGATTCTCTCCGTTATTATGGTTGTTGCTTGATTATATTTTTATAGTGATCAGGAGTTACGAGTTCGAACCCCTTCATACAACGCTAGCATTCTGGGCCTTCTATGTGGACATTTCAAGTTTTAACACTTGCCTGGGTATTCGATCGGGGCTGTTTCTGCTGCACTTTCAACAGCTCCCATGCAGCCTGGACCTGCGGGTTTACCGGGTCGCAGTTTACGCCGATAAAGCGATCCGGAATATTCTCCGGATGCAATACCACTTGCGGATGACCCTTGGGAAATGCAGTACTGTGATTGAAGAAAAGAAATCCAAGTACCGGCATTCCGGCGGTCAGCAATTTTAAAGCAGTTAGCTGATTTTCCAGCTCAAACAACGGATTTTCAAATTTAAAGCTCTTTTGACCTATTACCTGGGTCCATTCGGCAATACGTTCGGCGCAGTAAATGTTGCCGCCATAAGGTTTGTAGGCGATCAGCAGGATCGCATCCTGAACCAGGGCAAGCCGATCGATAGAGTAATAACCATCGAGACCATCAGGGCAAATCAAATTACGGATCTGGTCGCAACCTATTCGTTTGAGGCAACGTTGAACACGCCATTCACCGAATCGTAGCCGCAAGCGCTTACGATTGACGAGCAAGATCAATACGATAGCAAGCCCGCCAGCTACCAGATTGATCTTGCTCGTCAATCGTAAGCGCTTGC
>Ga0265309_10000131_pt1 | contig 25941 bp, 25 predicted proteins | sample Helome_FD_192492 | JGI IMG/M metagenome (GOLD analysis project Ga0265309, IMG submission 192492) | Marine sediment microbial communities from subtidal zone of North Sea - Hel_20160524 (Illumina Assembly) | ecosystem: Environmental > Aquatic > Marine > Subtidal zone > Sediment ...
AAGGTGTCCAACGGCATGATGTCATTGGGCAGGTCAAGACTCGAAATGGCTGAAATTCCGAGCACCATGTTGTGCAACTGTCCGATGCCGATCATGTTGACCGCGCGCGCAATACTGTCAACCGGCTCGGGGAAACCGAAATAAGCACTGTTGACTACTTTCAACACCCGCGTCGACAGGTTGGGGTCGACGCTGATCACCTCGGCAAAATCGTAGATATCCGAGGTATCGTCATCCATCAGACGCCGCACCTTCAGGTAAACCTCGGGCAACGAAATCAGTTCGGTAACTTCCTGCAGGCTGCGGGTAATTTCTGACATAACCGGAAATATTGTGTTGTTTTTATCGGATCAGCAGGAAGCCTGCCGGGACAGTTAAGTTAATCCCATCGAGTATAGTTTAAATATATGATTTCGCTGGAAATGCCGGACTCGGAAAACCGGGACAACACGGCAACAGGGGAGATGAATCAGGTCGACCCGGTCGCGACTGTGCGCTGTCGGGTCGACCCGATCAGTAGTTGCAACTACTGGTAGAAAACGGTGGTGTAATCGCTCGGGTCGACCGGCGGGATATAGCCCCCGAAACCGGTATTGATAAGCTTGAACATTTCGTTGGCGATAACCGCGTAGCCGCGCGCGGTCGGATGGATCCCGTCGAGTGAAATTCCACCGCCCTGGGCGAAAGTCGAGGAGATCCCGCCGGAACCGTACAGAATTCCGGTGGTGCTCAACTCGGTGAAAAACGCGTCGGCATCGAACAGCAACAAGTCGGGGTCGGCGTCGGCCTCGGCCTCGATCGTCGCGTTATAGGCGGTACGCGCGGTTTCGATCAAACCGAGTTCATATTCAGTCACGACGTCTGCATCGAGTAACGCGGTGTCCACGCCCCAGATCGTTGCTGGATTACCCATCACCGACTCGGTTCCGATCTTGGGGGAAGCCGGCAACACGACCAGGTCAATTGCCGTGGCCTGGCGGATATTGGGAATGCCACCACCGAGAATGGTCAAACTTTCATCTTCGATTACCAGAGCATTCTGTCCTTCAACAAAAGTAATTGTACGCTGTGCCAATTCTTCCGCAGAAATTGTCATAGCGGCTTCCGCCGCTACCAGCGCACCGTTGTAAGCAGTATAAGCCGCATTGGATGCCGCAGCAGTTGCTGCATCCATTGGAATCGCATCGAACGGCACGGTAGTGAAATAGGAGATAGTGCTCACATCGGGAATGTTTACCAGTACTCCCTTGTTGGCAGGCGTCTTCAGTGAGGCCACCAGTCCCTGGTAGGCCGGAGTAAATACTGCCGGGTCAGTCACATCACTGCTCCCCATTCCATACGGGGGATTAGCCGTTCCGGGTGCGCCTGCAGTCGCGTAAAACAGAATGTCGAAGTTACCGATCCACAACACGAAAAAGCTGGGCACCTGCGCCTGGGCGTCGGCAATCATGGTGACCGTATCACTGCTAGCAAAACGCGCGAAATATGGATTTGCAGTCATGGCGACTACTGCCCCGATATTCAGTTCACCGTAGTCGGCGTCATCGGCATTAAAGGACTTGGCGCCCGGCACGCCGATATTGTTGTACATCCCTGCGCCGGGCAAACGCACATCAATCGCCTGCGTATCGGTCGGAACTATTGCCAGGGGTACGGCTGGCCGGTCAGGGTCAGGTACCGGGTTTGGCGCTAATACCAGGCGATCAGATCTGCCCAGATCAACCATAGACAACGTCAGGCTACCGGTTTTACCAGTATCCATCAGGGGCTGGTCAAATTCACCACCGCCCACCGTTGTAAACTGTTGCGCCATGATTGCGGGGAAGGAGTTCTGTTGCCCGTGTCGATACAATGCGTCATCGGCGTAACCCGCGATCAACGAGTCACCAAGCACGACAAATGTCGAAAAGTCGGCGCTGCCCGGGTCGGGGTCGTCACCGAAGCTTCCCGAAATATCGCTATCACAACCCGCCGTCAGGCAAATCAACGCGACGATACAGGTGTATTTTTGTAAGAGTGTTTTCATCGCTTCACCCTAGTACTTGTATGACAGGCCAAATCCGATCGAATTGGCTGAGGAATCGTAAGTCCCACCGAACGGAATGGTAACACCACCCTCCTCGTAGTAGTCGTATGAGTTTTCTTCATTATCAAAGGTAAGAATCAGCAACGAAACATCCATCTGCAGATTCTTTGAATAATTGTAGGTCGCACCCGCGGTGTACCCGATCGCATCGTTGCGCGGGGTTTCCGGCGCATAGTATCCATCCTGTACCGGTGATTCGTCGAAGTAGACGCCGCCGCGCAAAGTCCACCTGTCATTGTAGCGATATTGCAGGCCGAAGCGGTATATATTCGAGTCCTCGTAGTTACGCGGATTTACCGAGGTGATGCCGTTGTCAAACTCGATCTTCAATTCGTCGTAGGTATCCCAGAAGGTGCGGTTGAAATCGAACGCCAGGGTTAACCGGTCGCTGTACTCGTAGGCTACACCGATGGTCAACTCCGCGGGTAGTGGCAGATCCGCGTCAAAATCACCATCGGTAAAGGTTGATTGCAGCGCCGTCGGCACATCATCGAAATCGGCATCTTCGCCGCGCGCCTCAACGGTGACCTCGCTACGGTAACTGATACCCAGAGATGTTCTGTTATCCGCCAGCTTGTGCAACAGGCCGATGTTATATCCCCAGGCGGTAACATTATTGGCCTCGATCTCGACATTGGAACGCTTTCCCTGTGCATTGGTAAGCGAGGTACTCAGGTTACGATTGAACTTGACCGACCCCAGCACCAGTGCGGGGCCGGCGCCGATACTGGTAGACGGCGTCAGCTGATAGGCGATGGTAGGCTGGATAAAAATAGTCTTCAGGTCAATATTGTTGACCAGGTGCGAACCCTGCCAGTCGTCAGGCCACTCGACCTTGTTGCCGTACGGTGTATAAATACCGAGGCCCCAGGACACATCATCGTTCCATTTTTGCGCCACGTAGCCATTGAAAGGTGTTCCCAGCGGATTATCGGTTTCGGCCTTGGAGAGAGTGTCCTCCTCCTCGTATTTAGCCTCACTGCCAAGCACAGCCAGACCGCCGACAATATCGGTGTTGGCGCTGAGCTGGGTGATCGCGCCGGGATTGAAAAATACGGATTCGGCGCTTTCACTCATGGCAACCCCGGTATGTCCCATCGCCAACGCCTTTTGCCCCTGCAACGCAACCCGATAACCACCGGCATAAGCCGGGCTGGCAAGACTTGCGCCCAGTAGAGCAATAAAAAACTTTTTCATCTTCAGGTACTATTCTCCCTCCCCGGGTCATTACCTGCTCGGCGCGGAGCAACCAACGGGAGTTTCAGCGCGGGAATTGTACTAATCCTTGTTCACGGAACCCCTGATTTTTTGTTGTTTCCGTGAGTTGGTTACAAAATAATAGCCCCTAATCACAAAAAAACACAACCTATATGCATAAGAAAACCTATGTAGCTACCAGTCTGATTCACGGTAAAGGGCTTTTTGCCAAAAAAGCCATCGCTGACGGTGAAGTTATCGGCTGGCTAAATGGCAAGCCCTGTTCGACCGACGCTGCTCATGTTTTATGGATTAGCGAACGCCAGGGTATCGAAGTGCTCTGCGACCTCAGGTACATCAACCATTCGGATGACCCCAATGCCTGCTACTACGACGACCTCAGCGTGGTTGCGTTACGCGATATCGAACCGCACGAGGAAATTACGCATAATTATAATAGCAACGACTGGTGATTACCCCTGATTAGATGCTATATAATGTATCGTTCCTAGCAATCATACGTGCCAGCCTCCATGACCAATGCAGAAACCGCCAAATTCAACATGATCGAGCAACAGATCCGCCCCTGGGAAGTGCTCGATAACCGGGTTTTATCTACGCTTGGCCAGGTTGACCGTGAAGATTTTGTCAGGGATGCCTACAAGGGACTAGCTTACGCGGATTGCCAGATTCCGCTCGGCAACGGTGTCAGCATGCTGCCGCCTACCATTGAAGGCAGAATGTTGCAGGCATTGTTGATCAAAGCCGACGACGAGGTCCTCGAAGTCGGCAGTGGTAGCGGATACGTCACCGCTTGCCTCGCGCATCTCGCACGCCGGGTTAGCAGCGTCGACAGTAACGCCGAAATTATCGATTTCGCCAGAACCAATGTCGCCAGTTGCGGCTGTGACAATGTCGATTTCGCACAGCGTGGGCTGGCGCAGATAGATACCACCGAGGCTTATGATGTGATCGCCGTGACCAGATCATTGTCCGCTGTTCCTGAAAATCTAAAGCAGGCACTAAAAACCGGTGGCAGGATGTTTGTCGTGGTTGGTCGTTCGCCGGTGATGCAGGCTTTGCTGATTACGCGTATCGGTACCTCGGAGTGGACGACACAATCGCTGTTCGAGACCGACCTGCCGCGACTCACGCTATAATCAAACCTCGATGGGTAGAATCAATGTAGCGCAGCTGGCAGCGCAGCTCGAACACGAAAACCCGATGTTGCTCGACGTCAGAGAGCCCTGGGAATTCGAGACCTGTCATATCGACGGCAGTGTCAATATTCCAATGGGTCAAATTCCGCAACAACTGGAACAGCTGCAAACCGCGAATGAAATCGTCGTCATCTGTCATCACGGGATTCGCAGTCAACAGGTAATCAGATTTCTGCAACAACAGTCAGCCGCGACACTGATCAACCTGGACGGCGGTGTCGATGCCTGGGCACGCGAGATTGACCCCGATATGCCCGTGTATTAATCGGCCGACAGATTCTCTATAATCCGTGCAAATTTAGACATGAGCTCCGCATGAAAAAATACTTATCGAAAGTCGCTTTAATCGCTCTGCTCGCGTGTTCACAGGCGGTATCGGCGGAGGACCTGGTAACCGTTTATGGGCTCGCCCTGAAAAACGACGCCGAGTTGCAAATTGCGGAATCCGATTATCTCGCGGCGATCGAGGCAGTACCCTTCGCCCGCGCCAGCAACAGGCCACAAATATCATTTGATGCCAACGCCGCGGCGAGTGAAATCGATGATTCGGAGGCAGGCGACAGTAGCGACACTAATACCGGCTATGGCCTTAACCTGACTCAGTCCCTGTATGATAATGTCGTCACCGGGAATATCGATGCCGCCGAAGCCAGTGCCGACGCAGCACTTGCCCGTGTACAGGCAGCCCGCCAGAATTTGATTCTGCGCGTCGCAGAAATCTATTTCGGTATTCTCGGCGCGCACGATAATGTCGATTTCGCCAATGCCGAACGCGAATCGGTTGCCCGCCAGCTCGAACAGGCTGAAAAACGCTTTGAAGTCGGCCTCATCGCAATCACCGATGTGCATGAAGCGCAGGCACGCTTCGACACTTCCGATGCGCAGGTCATCGTGGCGCAAAATATTCTTGAAAATGCCTACCAGGCACTTGTCGTAATTACCGGTGAGGACAGCATCAGAAGCCTGGCGCGATTGGGCGACGAACTCAAGCTCGAGGTTCCACAACCAACCGGCGCCGAGGCGTGGGTCAAGCTCGCTCTGGAATTTAACCGCGATCTGATTGCCGCACAGCGGAACCTCGACGCAGCTCGTTACGAACGTGACAAGAATGCCCGACTTGGTTATCCGACGCTCGACTTTGTTGCCCGATATAGCGATAACGATATCAATACCGACAACCAGTTTCGACAAGACGGGGACCGGACGGATATGACCGTCTCCCTCCAATTGGAGGTACCGATTTACACCGGGGGGCGTATCAGTTCGGAACAGAACCGATCCGCATCAGAATTCGTATCCGCGAAAAACACGCTGCTATTACAAAACCGGCTTGCCACCCAGCAGGCCCGTACCGCATATCTCGATGTGGTTTCCGGAATCAGCCAGGTCAAGGCTTTCAAGCAGGCGCTAACCTCCAGCAATATCGCACTCGAAGCCACCCAGGCCGGCTTCGATGTCGGTACCCGAACTTCGGTGGATGTGCTGATATCGGTGCGTGAAACCTACCGCGCTCAACTCGAATACGCGGCCTCGCGCTACGAATTCCTGCTCAACAGCCTCAGGCTGAGACAGGCTGCCGGTATCCTGCAGGAAGATGACCTGTTTGAAATCAATCGTCGGCTTATCCAGTAGTAATCGATGGGTGAAAAAAGCTCGGTAATATTCAAGGCGAGCGATTACTATTCCCCAAAATTCTGGCCCACATGGTTTGTTCTCGGCCTGCTGCGTCTGGTATCCCTGTTGCCTTACCGGGCCGGACTATTCATTGGCCGCCTGATTGGCCGCCTGGTATTTCTGCTATCGGGTCAACGCAAACGCATCGTTGATATCAACCTGGCGCATTGTTTTCCGGAAAAAACCCGCCGGGAAAGAGATCATATCAAGGCCGGCTGTTATCAGAATATCGGTATTTCACTGGTCGAAATGGCCATGTGCTGGTGGTGGAAAGCAGAACAGCTTGAAGCAATCGTCGAAATCGCAGGACGCGAACACCTCGACGCGGTACTCGATAGCGGTCGCGGGGCCATCTTGCTCACCGGACATTTCTCCAGTCTCGAAATCGGGGCGCGCCTGCTGGCCCTTTCTATGCCGGTACAGGTGATGTACCGCACCCAGCGCAATAGCCTGTTCGACAGCTACCTTTTTACGCAACGCAGCAGTTATTTCGTCAACACGGTTTCACGCAAAAATACCCGCCAGTTGATCAAGGGTATCAAAAACAAAATTCCGACCTGGTATGCCCCGGACCAGGACTTCAGGCGCGAACGCAATGTGTTCGCCCCTTTCATGGGCATTGCCACGGCCACGATAACGGCGAGTTCACGCCTGGCCCAGTCATCCGGGGCCGCGATGCTGCCTTACTATCCCGAACGTAAGAAAGACGGTAGCGGCTACATTCTGCACATCGACGCTCCGCTGCAGGATTTCCCCAGCGGCGATGATTACAAGGATGCCAGCGCGGTTAATCGGTCGATCGAAAAGTACGTGCGCCTGTATCCCGAAGATTACATCTGGATACATCAACGCTTCAAAACACGTCCGCCCGGCGATCCACCCTTTTACCCGTGAGCAGGAAAAGTATAAGCGCGAGCTCACCGGGTTTGGGATACCGCCTGCTGTCATTTCCGTTATATCTATTCTGGACCTTGCATGCGCTACGACACGGTTTCAAACATGGCTTGCCGCGTTACCTGAGACTGCGCATGAACAGCCACCAATACGACGACCAGGAGCGGGTCTGGGTGCATGCAGCTTCGGTCGGTGAGGTACGCGCCATCACTCCTTTGGTGCAGGCCTTGATGCAACAGGGCGAAAAAATATTATTCACCAGCTTTACCGCGACCGGGTACCAGGCGATTCGACACGATTTTGCGAATTCAGTGTCCAGCGCCATTATCCCCATCGACCACTGCTCGCATTGCCACGGGTTCTTCCGACGGCACAAGATCAAGCTGGGCCTGGTCATGGAAACCGAACTCTGGCCCGAATTGCTGTATCAGGCCCGCAAACAGGATATAAGGCTACTGTTGGTCAGCGCTCGACTGTCGCATAAATCGCTGCATGCAGGCAAATTCGTACGTACTCTGCTATCGACAACGCTTGGGTATTTCGAGCGCATCCTGACGCGCAACAGCGCAGATCGCGACGCATTGCTCAGCATGGGCGCCAGCGAAGACAGGATTACGATTGTTGGTAATCTCAAATCGCATGCTAAAGCGACGCCACGGCAACCCAGATTGATCGAACGCGACTACCTGATCCTGGCATCCAGTCATAAGGGCGAGGAACAACAGTTTCTGCAGGCACGCCCCGCCGAACTCAAACATTATCTGTTGGTACTTGCACCTCGACACCCGGATCGTAGCGCAGCGATTCAGACTCAAATCGAAGCCCTGGGGATGAATTACTCGGTGCGCAGCAAGGCACAGGCTATCGATCAAAACACCGAGGTATACCTGGCAGATACCCTCGGCGAATTAAAATCGTTAATGACCTATGCCCGGGTAGTTATCATGGGAGGTTCTTTCGATACCACCGGAGGTCACAACCTGATCGAGCCGGCCGCTCTCGGTTGTGCCATTATCACCGGTGCCTCGGATAGCAACATCGTCGAGGATATCAAAATGCTGGGCCCCGACCGCGGTGTATTACAGGTTGCATCTATGGCTGACTGCTGGCAGGCGATAACGCGATTAATCAGTTATCCCGAAGAGGCCCTTGCGCTTGGGCGTGAGGCTCAATCCCGACTTGGGCAGCAACCCGATATCATCCAGAAATACATGACTGCCATCAAACCCTGGCTTTAATTGTGGAATCATTTACGACTGGTAGCCATCCATCAGGGCTTGCCAGTCTTCATCATCGAAATGGAGCTGCCGATTTCGATGTCTCTTTTCGAGCGAGCGCTGAAAGCGGTACAGTGGTCGCCACTGCCAGTCACCGATAACATTCATGACCCGTGCCATGTCGAAGTCAATCAGGTAGAACCGATCCCGGCTGTCGATCAGTAAATTGTCAGAAGTAAGGTCGACGTGACGTATGCCTGCGGCATGCATTCGCTTAACCAGTAAACCGATGCGATGCCAGGACCCGGGCTTAAGCGCTTCGCGCTCCAGGCGCTGCGTCAACATCTCGGTATCTTGCAGGAAAGCTGTTATCAATGCGGCGCGATACCACAGACCGGACCGGCAAATACAGGCCGCGATGGGTTCGGGTACGGGCAAGCCCGCTCTGCGTGCCCGCTCGAGGATTTTCCATTCCCGCCAGGGGCGAGACAGGAATTTACCCATCCACAGGTATTGATCGCTGAGCAGTTTGCCGACCGCACCGCCGCGATGGTAACGGCGCAGAATCGCGTCCTTGCCGTCCAGCCTGATGCGAACACTGCCGCCACGCCCGCTGTTGATTACTTCGTAGCCAGGACGTTGCTGCCAATAATCGGCTTCAAAATGCTCATCGAGAAACTGGCTCTCGTCATCCCGCTGTTGCAGGATGTAACATTTCGACGACTTAACCTCGCGCACTAAACTGGCCGATTTCTGCGACCGCAACCTGTGGTCGATTCACATTGTTGACCAGCATCGATCCGTCAGCCGAGACCCCGTCGATACTGATTTCAGTAATACTGGCGGCGTCGATCTCGGGATTCATCGAAGTAATTTTATGGTAGTGCGGCGTGTACCCGATCCACTGACCCAGCTCGCTGTTGATCTGCTGCTCCCATAGCACCTCGGCCCGGGTTCCCGGATGCCGGGCTAATTCACTTCGCTTCAGCTCAGCCGCCAGCGCATGCATTTCACGACTGCGTGCCTTTTTTATCGCACCATCCAACTGCTCCGGCAACCTCGCTGCCTTGGTGCCCGCGCGAGCTGAAAAGGGGAATATATGCACGTGTCCGAACCCGGTTCTGGAGACAAAATTCACGGTCTGACGCCATTCCTGCTCGCTTTCTCCCGGAAAACCGGTAATCAGGTCCGTCGTCACATTAAACAATGGGATAGCCTCGCGCGCCTTATCGACCAGGCGTGCAAACTCGTCAGTCTTGCAACGTCGTGCCATACGCCGCAACACCGAGTCGCTGCCACTTTGAATCGGCAAGTGCATATGGGGCATCAGGCGCGGATCGCGGAACAATTTAAAAAAGTTATCTGGCAAGTCCCAGGGTTCGACCGAGGCCAGTCGTATACGAGGGATATCAGTATGCTGCAGAATTTCATTCAGCAAGCGGTACAAACTGGAATCGATATCGCTGCCATAACCGCCTACATGAACCCCGGTCAGGGCAATTTCGCGCACGCCCTGTTGATGCAGGAGGTTGATCTCGGCCAGAATTTCCGCCTCACTGCGGCTGCGCTCCGCCCCCCTGGCAATGGTGACGATGCAATAGGTACAGCGGTATCGACAACCATCCTGTATCTTGATAAAGCCGCGGTGGCGGCCGCGCAGCAGCAGGGCATTCGGTGATTCGCCAAACACCGGCTCTACAGTCGTGTTGCTCGCCGTTTGGGCGGCAAGCAATCCCAGTGTCTGCTCAACCAGTTGCTCTTTTTGCTGGTTGTCTACCACCAGGTCTACACCCAGATAGTTTTTGACCGCATCGGTATTCAAACTGGCGTGACATCCCGTGACCACCAGTGCAGCATCTGGGTTTTTACGCTGCAGGCGACCAATTTGCTGGCGTGATTTCCGATCCGCCTGTGCGGTAACCGCGCAGGAATTGAACACCACGACATCGGCTTCTGCGGTATCGGTAGTCACCTGGTGGCCATGCAGCATGAACTGGTTTGCCCAGGTTTCAAGCTCGGCTTCATTGAGCCGGCAGCCAAGCGCCTGGAAATTGATATACACGGTTCGAAGGCTCGTTAAAAAAAGTTCGCGGATTGTAGCAAGAAAACGAGCAACGAAATATTTGTTATTCGTTGACCTTACACCGGGTGGCTACCTCGAAGGTGGGCAGCTGGCGTCACAGGGGACTAGCGGACTTTGGCGCTGGCCGAATCCGAGTTGCCGCGGTTGTCGAGCCAGGAGATTGTGATTGTGTCACCTTTACGACCCGGAATTTGAAACGACAGGAAGGGGTTTCTTGAGATCGACTTGCCCCAGAACGCTTCCATGATAATTTTCCGGTTACGACTTACTATGACTTCTTTAATGAAATGTGGTGGAACCTTCTTACCGGTTTTCTTGATTTTGCGCTGCCCGGTTTCCATTGGATGGTTAATGATGCTCTTTACCGTCACCTGGCCATCGATGTCGTAGGCGCGAATTTTTATCGACCCGGCCACGGCTATGCTCCGCAACTGTTGCGACCAACCCGTATCGGCCGCGAGTTTGCGTACAACACCCCGTCGGCCTTGACGACAACCAGTAAATCGCTGGTATCGTTCATCCGTATGCGTGTTGAGACGAAGCTTTGTGATTCGTAAAGCCTGAAGTAAGCGGTAAAAGGCGATCTGTTTCCCGCCACCACAAGCGCAATTGACTCGGTATTTTCAAAACCGGATCTAATCCTGACAGGTACCATGTTGGCATCACTGGCTATATGCGGCGCTTCGATTTCGATCTGGTCGCTTTCGCCAATATCAGCAGTTCCAAATGCTGTACGCAAGACATCGGGAATCTCCTTTGCCAGAAACGCCTTGGTGGGATAAGCGCCGCTCGCCGCCCGTGGCAAGATCATACCCGCCAGGCCTAGCTGAAGGCTCGCTTTCAATAAGGTTCGTCGTTTCATGCTGAATGCCCGATTCCGATATCAATTTCCTGGTAACAATGTTTCTAATGATACCTGGCCTGTATCGGCAAGACGGGTGAAAGCTTAATAGCTCTGGTGAATGATTTTATCGTTCCAGCAATAGCAGGCGTTTTTCGCGTGCCTTTGACTCGGTGGCGTGATCGGCATCCGATGAAACGAGAACCTGATCGTAAAGTTTTATCGCTTGCTGTCGATTTCCGGTAATTCGGTGGAACTCCGCTTCAGCCATCATCTGCAGCGCGGGTCGGTGCAGGGATTGGTAAATTTCCGATAATTCAAAATAGACCTGTCGATTTTCCGGGAACTCGATTTCGAGACGTCGCGCAATCACCAGGGCTGATTGATAGCGCCCGGCAAGCTTGAGTAAGCCCAGCAGACGCATCGAAAGTATGTAGTCTCCTGGAAAAATATCGAGCAAACGGCGGTATACCAGCTCAGCTTCGGCTTCACGTTCCAGGTGTTCGAGATTTACCGCAAAGGCGATGCTATACCAGATATTTTCATTGTCCCGACTGTACAGACTGCCAAGCAAGGTATCGGCGCGTTGATACTCGCCTGCCTGAATCGATGCCAGCGCGCGCAGGAACTGACTTCCTGAATCGGGCAGATGATCGCTACTCACAAATTGCAGGTAATCCTTGAATAGCGGGTAGTCGTCTACCTGGTTACCTCCGCGAGCGTTGTTATTAACCCGCCCGGCCGCCTCTGCGATACGGTTAACACCCACCGGATGGGTGCGTAAATACTCAATATTGCCGATTTCAGAGGTACCTGATAGCTGCGTCATTATGGTGAAAAACTCGACCATACCATTGGGGTCAAACTGCCCACCGTACATGAGTTCCATACCGATTCGATCGGCCTCGTACTCATTTTCTCGCGTATAGTTGATCATCGCCTGCTGGGTACCCGCAAGACCACCGAAAAGAACCGCCTGACCCACTTCGGAGTCGGCCGTTCCGATCAACAAACCCGCAAGCATGGCCAGAATGGCGGCGGTGTTCAAACCCTTGCCTTTTTCCATCATATCGATGCCATGCCGCAGGCGTACGTGTGCTATTTCATGCGCCAGCACCGATGCCAGTTGATGCTGGGTACGCGCCTCCCTGATCAACCCTCGGTTAACCCCGATATAGCCGCCCGGTAGCGCGAACGCATTAACCGCGTCGTCACGAATGATAAAAAAGCGATAGTCGCGCACCCGATTGTCGAGCCCGGCCAGTAATCGAAAACCCAGGTCATTGATATAACGATCAAGCAAGGGATCGGTTTCGATATAGCCTTTGGCGAGGAGTTTTGCATAAACCGAATGCCCTAACCGGGTCTCACGCTCGATATTAATAGCCGAATTCTCGCCCAGGCTTGGCAGTTCCGTGCTTGGGCTGGCCGCAAAACTGGGTAGCGTTAAGACAAGCGCAACAATCCCCGGCCGAGCCAAACGGCGGCATTTTTGCAATACTCGGGGGTTCAGTGGCATGTGAAACTGTTCGATTGGAAATTAAACTATATTAGAATATTATCGACCTATCCGTATAGCATTCGTTCCCGTAATATAAGCCTGATGTCACGCATAAAAGAAATAAGTGTTTCCGATTTGCATCGCATGTTACGTAAAGAGAATCATTTCGATTTACTCGATATCCGCACCCCCGCTGAAATCGAACGCGGTGTGTTGCCTAACGCCAGGAGCCTGGCGATGCATCTGATACCCTTAAAGCTAAGCTTCTTCTCGGAATCGAACAAACAAATCGTCATCTACTGCCGCACTGGCAGTCGTTCAGCGCAGGTGTGTCGCTTTTTAAATCAACAGGGCATTAACAATGTAATCAGCCTGCGTGGTGGCGTGGTTAAGTGGGCTTCAGGAGGTCACCCCATGGATCCTCAACCCCTTGAAGTGATTGCCTAGTTCCAGCCGGCTTGCGTTTTACGATCCACTGGCATATAAATGCACCCTTTCCGCTATACCCCGGGCTACATTAATGGAGAACTCTAATGGCCGAATTTGATCGCGAACTTGATGCCACCGGACTGAATTGTCCACTACCGATACTACGTGCCAAGAAAGCACTCGGAGACATGGAACGAGGACAGGTTCTGAAAATAATCGCGACTGACCAGGGCTCGGTAAAGGACTTTGAAGCTTTTTCCAAACAAACCAATAATCCCTTGCTTTCGTCAGCTGAAGAAGGTGGGAAATTCGTTTTTATGCTGCAAAAATCCTGAACGCCGATAACCAGCGAGAACCCCCTGCGGACCTGGTTTAAAACATCTCGATCCGGCATTTAACAGTAATCCGGGCCCTGCACCCCGAAATCGTCCGTTTTTTTCGAGTTTCATCAGTAATTCCACGCTGTTATTAGTGCATTTGTAATTTAACCATAATAAAATTTTGGGTTTGGCGTTACAAAAGCGCTTTGTATCAATCGCACATCAGAGGTTAGCGTGGAATTATCGGGTTCAGAAATAATAATCCAGTTTTTGAAGGACGAAGGTGTCGAACACATCTTCGGTTACCCGGGCGGTGCTGTATTACATATTTACGATGCAATACAGAAGCAGGACGATGTAAAACATATCCTGGTGCGTCATGAACAGGGTGCTTCGCATGCCGCTGACGGATACGCGCGCGCGACCGGAAAACCGGGCGTTTGCCTGGTAACCTCCGGGCCGGGTGCGACCAATGCAGTCACCGGCATCGCCACTGCTTTCATGGACTCGATCCCCATGGTCGTGATTACCGGCCAGGTTCCCAGCCACGCAATCGGCAGCGACGCTTTCCAGGAAGTTGACGCGGTCGGGATTACCCGTGCCTGCGTCAAGCATAATTTCCTGGTCAAGGATTTGAACAAACTTGCAGAAACGCTGAAAAAGGCTTTTTATGTCGCAACCACCGGCCGCCCCGGTCCGGTCGTTGTCGATATTCCAAAAGACATCACCGCTCCGCATATCAAAATCCCCTACCACTACCCGGAAAACGTCAAGCTGCGCTCGTATAACCCGAACTTTAAGGGTCACCCTCGCCAGATCAAGCGTGCCGTGGATTTACTGCTCAATGCCAAGCGTCCAATGATTTATACGGGTGGCGGCATCATTCTGGATAATGCATCGGACGAACTCAGAACTTTCGTGCGTAAGCTCGGCTACCCGATTACGCAAACCCTGATGGGCCTGGGTGCTTTTCCCGGAACCGACCCGCTGTTCATCGGCATGCTCGGCATGCACGGGACTTACGAAGCCAATATGGCGATGCATGAATGCGATGTCCTGATTTGTATCGGCGCACGCTTCGATGATCGTATTACCGGCGTGACCAGCAAATTCTGCCCTTATGCTCAAATTATTCATATCGATATCGACCCGGCATCGATTTCCAAGACGATCAACGCCGATATCCCGATCGTGGGCGGTGCCGGGCAGGTTCTCAGCGAAATGAACAAGCTGCTCGACAAGACCGAGCTGGGAATCAACAAGGCCGCGCTTGACGGCTGGTGGAAGACCATTAAGTCATGGCAGGCACAAAATAGTTTCGCTTATGCACAAAGCAAAGACCTGATCCAGCCACAGGCTGCTGTCGAGGAACTCTATAAAGTCACCAAAGGCGACGCCTATATCACCTCGGATGTCGGCCAGCACCAGATGTTTGCCGCACAGTTCTATCCTTTTGACGAGCCGCGCCGCTGGATCAATTCCGGGGGCCTCGGCACGATGGGTTTCGGATTGCCCGCAGCGATGGGAGTCAAGCTGGCCTTCCCGGACAAGGACGTTGCCTGCGTCACCGGCGAAGGCAGTATCCAGATGTGTCTGCAGGAACTATCCACCTGCCTGCAATACGACCTGCCGGTCAAGATCATCAATCTTAATAACCGTTATCTCGGTATGGTTCGTCAATGGCAGGAATTCTTCTACGAGAAACGTTACTCGCATGTTTACATGGACTCACTGCCCGACTTCGTCAAACTCGCCGAGGCTTACGGACACGTCGGTATCCGCGTCGATCATCCTGATGATTTGAACGCTGCGATGACGGAAGCCTTCAAACTGAAAGACCGAACCGTATTCCTCGACATTATTACTGATCAGGAAGCCAATGTTTATCCGATGATATCTGCCGGTAAAGCCCACAATGAAATGGACCTTTCTCCACTACAGCAGGAAATACAGGCATCATTGAAGGCAAAAGGAGAACTGGTTTAATGCGACACATCATTTCTCTGCTGGTCGAAAACGAGGCCGGCGCCCTATCTCGCATTTCAGGGTTGTTTTCCGCGCGCGGCTATAACATCGAATCCCTGACCGTAGCGACCACGGAAGATCAGACGCTATCCCGCATGACCATCATTACGGTTGGCTCCGATCGCATCATCGAGCAAATATCCAAGCAACTCAATAAACTGGTAGACGTGGTCAAATTACAGGACTTTACCGAAGGCAACTTTATCGAGCGCGAAATGATGTTCGTCAAGGTCAGGGCTGAAGGAGATTCGCAACGCGCCGAAGTCAAACGTCTATCCGACATATTCCGTGCGCGCATTATTGATGTGACCGATACCACGTTCTGCATCGAGCTAACCGGGTCGGGAGACAAGCTCGACGCCTATATCAAGTCCATGCACGAAAACAATATAATCGAAGTAGTACGCTCCGGCTCGATGGGTATCTTACGCGGAGAAAAGGCGCTTACCCTGTAATTCCAGCCAAAAAACATTTTTTATAACAACACAACTAACCAGGTGTGACACGAGGCAGTTATGAACATTTATTACGATAAAGATTGTGATTTATCAATTATTCAGGGCAAGAAAGTTACCGTAGTCGGCTATGGTTCACAGGGCCATGCACACGCAAACAATCTCAAGGATTCCGGTGTCGACGTAACCGTCGCACTGCGCGAAGGCTCAACTTCAGCCGCCAAGGCGGAAGCTGCGGGCCTTAGCGTGAAAAACACCGCCGACGCAATTCGCGAGGCGGATCTGGTCATGGTCCTGACGCCGGATGAATTTCAGCGCGAACTTTACGTTAATGAAATTGAGCCCTGTATCAAGCAAGGTGCTGCACTGGCCTTTGCACATGGTTTCGCGATTCACTTTAACCAGGTGGAACCGCGCGCAGATCTCGACGTCATCATGATTGCACCCAAGGCGCCGGGGCACACCGTACGTTCCGAGTTTGTCAAAGGCGGTGGCATACCTGACTTGATCGCTATCCAGCAAGACGCTTCAGGTATGGCGAAAGATCTGGCGCTATCCTATGCCGCTGGTATTGGTGGCGGCCGTACCGCCATTATCGAAACCACTTTCCGGGACGAAACCGAAACTGATCTGTTTGGTGAGCAAACCGTCCTCTGCGGAGGCACCATCGAACTGGTCAAGGCAGGATTCGAAACCCTGGTCGAGGCTGGATACGCGCCTGAACTCGCTTATTTCGAATGCCTGCATGAACTCAAGTTAATCGTCGATTTAATCCATGAAGGCGGCATTGCCAATATGAACTACTCGATTTCCAATAATGCCGAGTTCGGCGAGTACTCAACCGGCCCGAAGATCATCAACGAGGAAAGTCGCTGGGCGATGAAAGAATGCCTGGACGAAATTCAAAACGGTGCCTATGCGAAAAAATTTATTACTGAAGGGCAATCCAATTATCCCGAGATGACGGCGTGGCGGCGTAATAATGCCGCGCACCAGATCGAACAGGTGGGTGCGAAGCTGCGCTCGATGATGCCCTGGCTCAGTGCCAATGCGTTAGTCGATAAATCCAAAAACTAGCATCGTCGGCGGGCGCCTGGCGCCCGCCAGACTAATATGGACGACAGTAACCCCAAAGAAACCCGCAAAAACATGCGTAAGGGCATTTTCCTATTGCCTAACATGTTTACTACAGCCGCGTTGTTTGCCGGATTTTACGCCATTATTGCCGCGATGAACGGGCGCTTTGAAATTGCAGCGATCGCCATCTTCCTGGCAGGCTTGCTCGACGGTCTCGATGGCCGTGTGGCGCGCATGACCAATACCCAGTCCGCCTTTGGTGCCGAGTACGATAGCCTCTCGGATATGGTCTCGTTTGGCGTTGCGCCGGCGCTGATTGTATATCTATGGTCTTTGGTTCACCTGCGTGAGGTATCGACATTCATGGGCAAACTGGGCTGGCTGGCCGCATTCATCTATGCGACCTGTGCCGCGCTGCGGCTGGCACGTTTTAACACCCAGATCGGCGTCGCCGACAAACGCTATTTTCAGGGCCTCGCCAGCCCCGCTGCTGCTGCGGTGGTGATGGGTGCCGTCTGGGTTTGCGAAAGCTACCATATACTCGGCTCGGACGTCACCTACGCGGCGCTGGTGCTGACAATAGCAGCTGGCACGTTGATGGTTTCGAGGTTTTCCTACTATAGTTTCAAGGACCTCGATTTACGCGAACGGGTGCCTTTCGTGACCCTGCTGGCGGTGGTGCTGGTGTTTGTTTTCCTGTCGATTGAGACCGCGACCGTTTTGTTTTCTTTCTTCTTCCTGTATATGTTATCCGGACCGATAGTTTCCCTGTTTCGCTGGAATCGAAAACGTATGCGCCTGTCAGATCCGAATGAAGGGACCGCCTCTAAACAGTAAGCCTTATTTTTTACTTGGCAAGCTTGCCGGAGTTGGCTATATTTCTTCGCATGCAACCCCGCTACGCCAGTTTTCAGCTACCTTCTCCAACCAGCCCGAGATTCCTGCCTGCGTACCCGCTGCTATCTCAGCCACTCACTCTGCTGCCGTAGGGCAGATCAGAGAATCCTGACGAGGGTAAACGTAAAAGCAACCACATTCACAACGTTTAGACCAACGAGATAGCAATGAGCAAAGACAAATTAATCATTTTTGACACCACTTTGCGCGATGGCGAGCAAAGCCCGGGCGCATCCATGACACGTGACGAAAAGATTCGCATCGCACGTGCACTGGAACTGATGAGAGTCGACATAATCGAAGCCGGGTTTCCAATCGCCAGTGACGGTGATTTCGAATCGGTGAAGGCAGTTGCTGAAATCATAAAAGACAGTACCGTGTGTGGATTAGCACGTGCCAAACAGATCGATATCGAACGTGCCGGAGAAGCAATTAAAGCGGCCAATTCGGGACGCATTCACACTTTTCTGGCGACTTCGCCGATTCACATGCAACACAAGTTGCGCATGCAACCTGACGAGGTGGTCGAAGCTGCGGTGGCATCAATACGCATGGCGCGCCAGTACACCGACAACATCGAATTTTCACCGGAAGACGCGGGTCGCTCCGAACCTGATTTTCTATGCCGCGTAATCGAAGCGGTAATTGCCGCAGGCGCTACCACCATCAATATCCCGGATACGGTCGGTTATAATGTGCCGCACCAGTTCGGCGACCTGATTCGGGACTTGATCGAACGTGTGCCGAATTCGGACAAGGCCGTTTTTTCTGTACATTGTCACAATGACCTGGGGCTTGCAGTCGGCAATTCATTGTCAGCTGTATTAAATGGGGCACGCCAGGTGGAATGCACGATAAATGGACTCGGTGAGCGAGCCGGTAACGCCTCGCTGGAAGAGATCGTCATGGCGGTGCGCACCAGGCAGGATATTTTCCCCTGTGATACCGCCCTCGACACCACGCAGATCATGAATTGCTCGAAAATGGTTTCAGGAATTACCGGATTCAGCGTGCAGCCCAACAAGGCCATCGTTGGTGCCAATGCGTTCGCACATGAATCCGGCATTCACCAGGATGGAATTTTAAAGTCGCGCGAGACTTACGAAATCATGCGTGCACAGGACGTCGGCTGGACGACTAACAAGCTGGTACTGGGCAAACACTCTGGTCGTAATGCCTTCAAGACCCGCATGGCGGAACTGAATATCCAGTTCTCTTCCGAAGAAGATCTCAACGAGGTGTTTGCGCGCTTCAAGGAACTGGCAGACAAGAAACACGATATTTTCGATGAAGATTTACTGGCACTGGTCAACGAAGCCGCTTTCGAAACCGAGAATGAAACCATCAAGCTGGTCAGCCTCAGGGTTTGCTGCGAAACCGGCGAAACACCGTCTGCTACCATGACCCTCAATATCGATGGCAAGGAACAGCAGGCCATAGCCAGCGGTGACGGCCCGGTTGACGCATGTTTCAAGGCGATTGAAAAGCTTACCGAGACCGGAGTCCAACTGCAGCTGTACTCGGTAAACGCGATAACCACCGGAACTGACTCACAGGGTGAAGTCACCGTCAGAGTGGAAAAAGACGGACAGGTTATTAACGGACAGGGCGCCGATACCGATATCGTCATTGCTTCGGCCAAGTCGTACATCAATGCGTTGAACAAGGTTGTTAACCGCACCGGGCGCACTCATCCCCAGCTCGGAGATGTGTAAACTTCGATGTTGACCGCCCGGCAACAACACTGCCTCAGGGGAATCGGCATCGACCTGTGGACCGATCGCGAGGTAACGAGTGACAATAATCCCGCTGTAGAGCCTGTTGCCGACATCCTCAGCGCTACGGATCTGGAAAATATCCAACGCTTCAAAAACGCAGATAGACCAGGTGTTTCCGGGCAAATCGAACAATCGACCAATCTGCCTCAAAGCAGCGAAGCAGATCTGGAAAAACCTGGTCTGCCCCCTGTTCATCAGGTTCAGCCGCCCGCTGCTGTGCCGGAAGTTGAAACCCGGGTCCCGCTAAAGCTGGATTCATGGGATTCGATCATCGAATCAATTCATGGATGCACTGCCTGTGAGCTGGCGCAAAACTGCACCCGGAAGGTACCGGGGGTTGGCAACCGCCAGGCAGATCTGTTAATTGTTGGAGAAGGACCCGGGCACGACGAAGATATCCGCGGTGAACCGTTCGTCGGACGTTCGGGCCAGTTACTCGATCGGATGCTGGCTGCAATTGGCATTGCCCGCGAACAGGTCTACATTACCAATATAGTGAAATGTCGACCACCCAATAACCGCGACCCGAAACAACATGAAGCGCAGCAATGCCGCGCCTTCCTCGAGGCGCAAATAGAGCAGCTTGCACCCAAAGTGATTCTATCGGTTGGCCGCGTTTCGGCGCATAACCTGTTGGCTAGCAACCTTCCCGTTGGCAAGCTCATCCAGCAAATGCACAAACTGCCTGGAACTGAAATTCCGCTCAAGGTGACCTACCATCCCGCCTATTTACTGCGTAATCCGTCTGCCAAGGCCATCGTCTGGCAAGATCTGAAACTGCTCCGCCAGATGCTGCAATGAGTGATCTCGATTTGTGGTTTCGGCGCATGACGCTCGGCGACGTCGAGAGGGTCATGAAAGTCGAAAAGGAAGTTTACGAATTCCCCTGGACCGACAGGATTTTCAGTGACTGTATTCGTGTCGGTTATTACTGCTGGCTGGCCCTGCAACAGCAAAATATTGTTGGCCATGCGGTAATCAGTGTTACCGCGGGTGAAAGCCACATGCTCAACCTGTCGATTGCCAATGAGTATCAGCGCAGAGGCTTTGGCAAGCAGTTTATCGAGTTTCTGATCAAGGAGGCACGGGCGAAACAGGCGCAAACCATGTTACTGGAAGTTCGCCCCAGCAATACCGCGGCGATTAATTGCTATAATGCGGCAGGATTTAACGAAATCGGATCCCGTAAAGATTATTATCCCGCCCCGGAGGGTCGGGAAGACGCATTACTTTTCGCAAGACATATAGTCGCGACTAACGATGCGCTCACCTAGCCAGCCTTAGTAAATCATACTGGAATTAAAAGATGTCAGACATTGACGAAATGCGTCGACGCCGCACTTTTGCAATTATATCGCACCCGGACGCCGGCAAAACGACAGTGACTGAAAAGCTGTTATTGTTCGGTAAAGCCATCCAGATGGCGGGTACCGTCAAGAGCCGCAAAGCGGCCAGGCATGCAACTTCCGACTGGATGGAACTGGAAAAGCAACGCGGCATCTCGGTTACTTCATCGGTGATGCAGTTCCCGTATCGCGACAGTATTATCAACCTGCTGGACACGCCGGGACACGAAGATTTTTCAGAAGACACCTATCGTACCTTGACCGCGGTCGACTCTGCCCTGATGGTCATCGATTGCGCCAAGGGCGTCGAAGAGCGCACCATCAAGTTAATGGACGTGTGTCGCCTGCGCGATACTCCGATTATCACTTTTATCAACAAACTCGATCGCGAAGGGCGTGATCCGATCGATCTGCTCGACGAAGTCGAAAAAGTACTCAAGATTAGCTGCGCACCCATCACCTGGCCAATCGGCATGGGTAAAAACCTGAAGGGCGTGTTTCATCTGCTCAATGACTCGGTGCACCTGTTTTCAGCGAGCCAGTCAGACAAGGTATCCTCAGGCGAAGTTATCGAGGGCCTGAACAACCCCAAGCTCGATGCGGTACTGGGCGCGATGGCCGATGACTTTCGCGAGGAGATCGAACTGGTACGCGGTGCTTCGAGCGAATTTGATCTCGACAGTTATCTTGCAGGTGAGCTAACGCCGGTATTTTTTGGTTCGGCGATCAATAATTTCGGGATGGCCGAACTGCTCGATGCCTTTAACGAATATGCGCCGTCACCGCGGGCACGCCCTACCAGGAGTCGCATAGTTTCCCCTGAAGAGGACAAGCTGAGTGGTTTCATTTTCAAAATTCAGGCCAATATGGACAAGCAGCACCGTGATCGAATCGCCTTCATGCGGATCTGTTCCGGTAAATACACCCGCGGTATGAAAGTAAGGCATGTGCGTCTCGGCAAGGACATGAAAATACCCGATGCATTGACTTTTTTCGCCGCGGATAGAGGACATGTCGAGGAAGCATTTACCGGTGATATCATCGGCATTCACAACCATGGCACCATCCGCATCGGCGACAGCTTCAGCCAGGGCGAACAGCTTGCATTTACAGGTATACCCAATTTCGCGCCTGAATTATTCAGGCGCGCCCAGCTGAAAGACCCGCTCAAGATGAAAGCGCTGTTGAAAGGCCTGACCCAGTTATGCGAGGAAGGTGCAACCCAGCTATTCCGGCCGCTTGCCAACAATGACCTGATCCTTGGTGCAGTCGGTATTTTGCAGTTCGACGTGGTTGCTCACCGGCTCAAGGATGAGTATGGTGTCGATTGCCAGTTTGAAGCAGTCAACGTTAATACGGCGCGCTGGATATCCTGCAGCGACGACAAAAAACTCGAGGAATTCAAAGTTAAACTGCGTAGCAATCTCGCCCTGGACCACGCCGGCGACCTCGCTTACGTCGCACCTTCGCGGGTTAACCTGACGATGACGCAGGAACGCTGGCCTGAAATCGAATTTCTCGCCACGCGCGAACACGGTGACTATGAAACAGATTAGCGCAATCGCAGTTGTTACCGGCATGCTGGCCTTTACCAGCAGCCATGCTGCAAACACTGCCGCGGGGCTGGCTACACGCGACCTCAATCCAGTACTGCAGCCCATCTATATACCCGCTTACACACCGTTTGGCAGCAGCAATGGCTGGCGCATCGACCATAGTTTATATGTAACCAATACCAGTCAGCTGGAAAGCAAGGGAGACGAGTATCTGGCTCTCGATGTCGAAAATTATCGCTACGAACTGGGGCTTAGATACCGCAAGGATAACTGGCTCGGCCAGGTGAATGCACCCTTTATCGCCAACCGCGGTGGCGAACTTGATGGCGCTATAGACAGCTGGCATGATGCTTTTGGTTTGCCGGAGGGCGATCGCAACAAGTTTCCGAAAAACGACATCGACATCGAATACATCCGTGATGGCGAGGTCGAGTATTCCCAGGATAAATCCAGTAGCGGTCTCGCCGACATCAGCCTCGCACTTGGTTACCAGTTGACGGAGGGAACCCGGTATTTCGTCGGTATCGAGCTACCCACCGGCTCGGAGTCCGATTACAGCGGCAATGAAGCCATCGATTTCGCGACCTGGTTGACCCACGAAACGCTAATCAATGCCGAAATGTCACTCTATGGCCTGCTCGGGGTGAGTTTTCCCGGCGACGACGGTAATCTGCAAGGGCTGCTGGTCGATGAAATCTGGGTTGCGCAACTGGGAACCCAGTATCTGTTCAATGACGGACTGGCTGGAACGGTACAACTAGACTGGCATTCAGAAGTTATCGACGGCAGCGATTTAACGGCATTCGGCGACTCCCTGCAAATTCAGCTCGGCCTTGGTTTCCTCAAGCTATTCGACAATCATCGTCTCGATCTGTTTTTCTCCGAGGACATCAAGGTTGAATCGGCACCTGATATCACTTTCGGTTTGCGCCTGGCACGAGAGTTTTAAGACACTACTCGACCAGCTCGGTAACAATTTTCGGATCGCTTTCCAGGGTACGATGCACCGGGCACTTGTCGGCTATTTCAAGCAGCTTGCTGCGCTGCTCCTCGTTCAGATCCCCCAGCAGAGAAATGCGTCGCGTAATGCGCTCGACCTTGCTTTCACAATCGACGCAGTCTTCAGCGTGAACGCGCTCATGTATCAGTCTTATGCTGATATCTTCGAGCGGTAAATTTTTACGATTGGCATACATGCGCAGGGTCATCGAGGTACAGGCGCCGAGCGACATTAACAACAGGTCGTACGGCGATGGCCCCAAATCCTTACCACCGTACTTGATCGGTTCGTCCGCGCGCAGAAAATGATCATTGCTGTACATACCACGCAGAAACTTGTGATCGAGTTCGGTGATCAGCACCTCACCATCAGCCAGATCGAGGCTGGCCGGCGCTGCATCTTCCTGTTCGAGATCAAGGTATCTGCTCGCCCAGGATGCAATGGTAGTTGCGACATACTCCGCGTCTGCCGCCTTGCTCAGCAAGTGATCGGCCTTGTCCAGTGAAACAAAGCTCTTCGGATGCCGCGCCGCCTGGAAAATACTGCCGGCTTCATCGATAGAAACTATCGTATCCAGGGGCGAATGAAACACCAGTAAAGCGGCGCCCAGGTTGCGTATTTTTTCGGTCGATGAATACTGATCGATGTCATCGAGAAACTGTTTTTTAATTGAGAATTCGCGCGCACCCAGGGCAACTACCGCCTCACCCTGCGCCTGGATCTGCGCCTCTTTTTCCTTGAACAAATGCGCCACATGCTGTGCCGTTGCCGGTGCGCCGATGGTCACCACCGCCTTTATCGAGTCCAGCTTTGCCGCGGCACCTAGCACTGCAGCACCACCGAGGCTATGTCCAATCAGCAGCTGCGGCGCCCGATATTGCGCCTCGAGGGCTTTTGCAGCCTGCACCAGGTCCTCGATATTAGACGAGAAATTTGTATTGGCAAAATCACCGTCACTATTACCCAGACCGGTAAAGTCAAAACGTAATACCGCAATACCCCGCGCCGCCAGGGCACGACTGATGCGAGAAGCCGCGGCAATATCCTTGCCACAGGTAAAACAATGCGCAAACAGGGCAAAACTGGAAATTTGATCGACTCGCTCGGGCAACTCCAGTAGCCCTGCCAGTACCTCACCATTGGAATTTTCAAATTCCAGCCTGATTTTTTTCATTAGATAGACTCCGAGGGGTTATCATTCTGTGATCATTAACCCGGCGATAAAGTATATCGCATTCAGCCAACGCGTGTCTGTTCGCAGCAAGGCATCAAAACGCCGTTTTAGTCATTCTAAAGCAAGTTTTGCCATTGATATTAAATGGGCAGTCTGCGGGCAGACACGCATTGGCCTTACTTATTAAAATCGAAGAGATAGGGGCTTCAAGAATGCGCCATCTCGGCGTTGCAGCTTTTGCCAAGGGAACAACCCTTGGCTGCAAGCTGCGCCTTGATCTGGCGCATTCTTGAAGCCCTGAATACGATATACTTTATCGCCGGGTTAATAGCACTTAGTCTACAGGTTCCCGTTGAAAACACAGTTTAATCGATTTCTTCGCTGGATATTGTTTCTCTGGATCAGGGTAGAGGTTTTACCCGAAGACGATCCACGTCCGGTTATAGATCCGGCGCAACCGGTACTATATGTTCTCGCCGATCGTGGAATCAGCGATTTGCTGGTACTGGGTAAAATTGCAGCTCGCTACGATCTTCCCGACCCACTTGCAAAGATACCCATCGAGACCGGCAGGCAATATCATTCGGTCTATAGTATTGCGTCACGCAGCCCATTGGGTGACTGGATAAAGGGTCGTCGCAAGCACTCGGTGATGCTAACCGACTTAATGCAGGTCCTTGCCAATAACGACAAGCTTGAACTGCAAATTGTACCAGTATCGGTATTTTGGGGTCGCCCACTAGCCCGCCATAAACACTGGTTTCAGGTGTTGTTCGCCGATACCTGGGCTTTCGCTGGACGCACGCGCAAGTTTTTTACCATTTTAATTCACGGCCGCAACACCCGGCTGATTTTTTCACCAACATTGAACATGCGCGATATTGTTGCCTGCCACAATGACGCACAGAACTTGCAGGAATTGCTGGTTACTACCCTGCGTCAACAACGCGAAGCCACCTTCGGACCACAAATCACCAGCCACAAACTGCTTTCTGCACAGGTTATCGAAGACAGGATCGTACAGGAACTGATAGCAGAGGAAGTCGACAACACGCGGCGCGGTTACAGCAGGGCCCATCGATATTGCCGTGAGATATTCGCCGACTGCACCCAACTGACCATCGAGATAATGCTACGCTTGCTGCGTGCTTTCTGGAGCCGGTACTACAGC